>CEUQ01172647.1_pt1 | contig 131743 bp, 126 predicted proteins | sample 361491 | NCBI WGS metagenome assembly CEUQ01 (sample SAMEA2622796, study PRJEB7988) | marine metagenome | biome: marine biome (ENVO:00000447); feature: marine epipelagic mixed layer (ENVO:xxxxxxxxx); material: "saline water (ENVO:00002010), including plankton (ENVO:xxxxxxxx)" | depth 120 m | reverse complement strand
GGTATTATTCCCACTCGATCGTTCCGGGCGGTTTGGACGTAACATCATAGGTCACCCGATTTATACCGCGCACTTCATTTATGATACGCGTCGCCACGCGCGATAAAAATGCGTGTTCAAATGGATAGGAATCCGCAGTCATTCCGTCGGTCGAAGTAACGGCACGTAACGCACAAACATAATCATAGGAACGGGCATCTCCCATCACGCCAACTGTGCGCACCGGCAGCAAGACTGCGAAGGCCTGCCATATCTCATCATACAAACCGGCATTACGAATTTCCTCGATATATATCGCGTCGGCACGGCGAAGTATCGCCAGCCGGTCTTCGGTAATATCGCCTGGCATTCGAATGGCGAGTCCTGGACCGGGAAACGGATGCCGACCGACAAGCTCTTCGGGCAATCCGAGCTCTCGTCCCAAATCTCTAACCTCGTCCTTGAACAATTCACGAAGAGGTTCGACCAACGACATGTTCATTCGTTCTGGAAGGCCGCCGACATTGTGATGGGATTTAATTGTAACGCTCGGTCCGCCCGTGAATGAAACAGACTCAATGACATCAGGGTACAGTGTGCCCTGTGCGAGGAAATCAGCACCGCCAAGTTTCTCAGCCTCTTCCTCAAAGACATCGATAAATGTACCGCCAATGATTTTACGTTTCTGCTCAGGGTCTGAAATTCCCTGAAGCTTACCGAGAAACATTTCTGCCGCATTGCGATGAACCAGAGGAATATTGTAATGGTCGCGAAATACGGAAACGACCTGCTCTGCCTCACCCTCTCTCAACATTCCTGTATCAACAAATACACAATGGAGCTGATCGCCTATTGCTTCATGGATCAAAACCGCCGCAACAGAGGAGTCGACACCGCCAGAAAGACCACAAATCACATGACCGTCACCGACTTGTTTACGAATTTTAGCGATTTCCCGTTCCCGAAACGCCGCCATCGTCCAATTTCCCGAACACCCCACGACGCGATGTGTAAAATTCCTCAGTAGATCAGCACCACCCGGCGTATGAACAACCTCGGGATGAAACTGAACGGCATAGAATTTTCGATCATCGTCTGCAATCGCAGCAAATGGGGCATTTTGGCTTACGCCAACTGAACGAAATCCGTCAGGCAAATCGAAAACCGTATCACCATGGCTCATCCACACCTGTTGACGTTCGCCGACATCCCATAGCCCATCAAACAAAACACATTCATCGGTCACTTCAAGCTCAGCGCGACCAAATTCTTTTTCGTCTGATGGCTCAACAGTACCGCCTAACTGGGCGCACATCGTTTGCTGGCCGTAACAAATACCGAGAATGGGGATTCCCAACTTATACACATTTTCCGGGGCTTTCGGCCCATTATTCGCTGTCACCGAAGCAGGACCACCTGAAAGGATGATCGCCTTCGGATCTAAAATTTCTAGCGCCTTCTCTGCTTTGTTAAAGGGATGAATTTCACAGTAAACGCCATTTTCACGAATCCTCCGGGCAATTAACTGAGTAACCTGCGAACCGAAATCGAGGATTAAAATTGCGTCAGCCATGGGAGGGGCCTAACAATAAAATCTTAATGTAGTTACTTTGAGTACTCATGTTCCCGCCGCGTGAGGCAATGATAAAGTTTCGATTTTTGGCCAGCCGTAACCGAATTCATGAATTCTCTTTCCGCCAACCCGACCATCGCGACTGGCAATAATCTTTCCGCCCATCGACCCATAAAAAAACCGAGCCGGGTTCTGGCTTAAAACCCAAACCAACAACGACTCATTTCCGTCGTTACCCAAATGTTTTGCCAATTCAAGAAATAGAGATTTTCCGATTCCTATTCCCTGAAAATCATCGAGGACATAAAGAGCATATATTTCAGCGTCACAATCTGTCTGATTCCCGCGCTTGCGACCACCGCTACAAAACCCGACAACACCAGCGTCTACGTCGTCCGCCACGTAAACACAGTGGCTGTTCGTTTGGCCTGTTAAAACATGCCGCCACCAACGGGCTTCATGGTTCTTCGCAGAAAGATTTAATAAAAACTCATCGGCGAGCATTCCTGCATACGCCGAACGCCACGTTTCGACATGTACCTGCGCTATCGCGGATGCATCTTCGATACGAGCACGCCGTATAATCATCGCACAATGCCCCGGTTAGTCTTCCTTACGATAGTTTGGCGCTTCGCGGGTAATTGTAACATCATGAACGTGGCTCTCCCGACGACCTGCTTCAGTCGACCGACGGAACACACAATTCTTCTGCATTTCACCTATTGTTCCATTGCCAGTGTAGCCCATCGCTGCACGAAGCCCGCCAACCATTTGATGTATGATGCTACCAACTGGGCCTTTGTAAGGCACCTGGCCTTCGATGCCTTCGGGTACCAATTTAAGCGTGTCCGATACTTCCTGCTGGAAATATCGATCTGCCGACCCACGAGCCATCGCGCCAAGCGAACCCATGCCGCGATAGGATTTATAAGACCGCCCCTGATACAGGAATACTTCGCCCGGCGCTTCATCTGTGCCAGCGAATAACGATCCGATCATTACACAATCGGCGCCGCCGGCGATTGCCTTAGCCATGTCTCCCGGATATTTAATTCCACCGTCCGCTAAAGCAGGAACACCATGTTTGTGGCATTCTTCGGCCGCCTCCATTATTGCCGTAAATTGTGGGACGCCGACTCCGGCGACAACACGCGTTGTGCATATCGACCCCGGACCAATTCCGATCTTCACAGCATCCGCACCGGAATCTATGAGTGCGCGTGCTCCTTCCGATGTTGCTACATTCCCCGCAATCAATTGAGTCCGGTTGGACAGTCGTTTTATCCGGCCTACAGCCTGTTGAACGCCTTGCGAATGTCCATGCGCGGTATCGACGACGATGACATCTGCATCTGCGTCGATAAGTGCCTCCGCGCGTTCAATACCCGCATCACCTACACCCGTGGCTGCCGCAACTCGTAACCGCCCTTTATCATCCTTGTTTGCGTCGGGATGGCGTTGCGCTTTTTCGATGTCCTTAACCGTGATCAGACCGATGCACCGATAATCGTCATCCACAACAAGCAGTTTTTCGATCCGGTGTTTATGGAGGAGCCTTTTTGCTTCCTCCATATCGATACCGTCGTTAACGGTCACCAATTTGTCTTTGGTCATTAATGACGAAACATGCTCCGATCGGTTGGTCGCAAATCGAACATCTCGATTGGTCAAAACACCAACGAGTTTCTTGCTCCCGTCTTCTACGACCGGAATGCCAGAGATCTGATGCTCTTTCATGAGATTGAGGGCATCATCGAGTGACTGGTCGGGTGCGATGGTTACCGGGTTTATCACCATTCCCGATTCAAACTTTTTGACCTTTCTGACTTCATCCGCCTGTTCTTCGACTTCCAGATTTTTGTGAACCACGCCAATGCCGCCGGCCTGCGCCATTGCAATCGCAAGTGCGCTCTCCGTAACCGTATCCATAGCAGCGGAAACGATGGGAATCTTTAAATCGAGATCCCTGGTGAGTCTGGACTCCAGCGATGCCTCAGACGGCAAAATCTCTGATTCAGCGGGAACAAGAAGGACGTCATCAAACGTTAGAGCTTCTTCAATCTGCATGGTTGTCCCCTATCTGCGGTGGGGCGGGATCATACACAACGGGAAAGAGAATCCCAAGGTACGGAGACGAATTTTGAAAATCAATTTAGCTATCCTCGGTATCCTTCTGCGACCAAATAGGTTTCTGGAGATTCTTTTCGACTGGCTGGCGGTTTTACGTGCCGGACATTGTCGAATGATTTCTTTAGATCGTTCAACAAATCACGTTCCGCGCCGCCCTGAAATACTTTTACGACGAGAACGCCACCTTTGATGAGATGCTGCCGCGCTACCTCAACTGCTATTTCGCATAGCGCCATGGTACGAATATGATCGGTCTGCCTGTGACCGGTGGTCGGCGCCGCCATATCGCTGAGGATGACATCAACTTTCCCGCCGATTTGCGCCGAAATGACTTCCATCGATTCAGGGTCCGCCATGTCCAGATTGATCACTGTTGCACCATTGACCGGTTCCATACTCAAGACATCGACGGCAACTATGGTGCTGCTTTTTCCGCAACGCTCAGCGGCGACCTGCGTCCAACCACCAGGGGCCGCACCCAGATCAAGGATTCTCGCTCCCTGTTTCAAAAATTTTCGCTGATCGTCGAGCTGACAGAGTTTCCAGGCAGACCGTGATCGATAGCCGGCCCTCTTCGCGTCAGCGACATAGGGATCATTTAATTGCCGCTGGAGCCAACGGGTGGACGAGGTTTTGCGTCCCCGAGCTGTTTTTACCCTGACGGCCTGGCCTCTTGTTCCGTTTTTTGCTCTGCGACGCGGTTGGCGCATCAACCAGCCAATTCTTTAGTGACCTGAACCTTACTCGTTGGGACCGCCGAGTGACGACCTTCTACGCTCGTCGCAGCTTCCGGTTGACCTAACACCAATTCAGATAGACCAAGTAAAATTCCCTCGCGGACACCGCGGTCCGCGACCCGCAATTTTCCAGCTGGCCAGGTTCTACAAATTGCTTCAAGTACACCGCAACCAGCAACTACCAACTCCGCCCTGTTACGGCCAACGCAGGCATAGGAAGCGCGTTCCTCAAAAGATGCATTTACGAGATTGCTACACACAGAAAAAACAGCATCAAAATCCAGCCAGGAACCGTCGACAACTGATCTGTTATAACGTTTTAGACCCATCTTTACGCCAGCAATTGTCGTTACCGTCCCTGCAGTTCCCAGCATTTGCACTTCTCCACGCTCTATAGCAGCACTAATGCCGTATTGATCATCAAATGGTTGTAGCTGGTTCCTGATATCTTTGACCATTTTTGAATAACTCTCAGGCGAAATATCAGGTTCTCCATATCGTTCAGTCATCGTGACAACCCCGCATGGCAGGGAGATCCATCCAAGTATTTCCGGTTTACTAGAGGTGGTAAGCTTCACCCACAGAATCTCAGCACTTCCGCCGCCAACATCGAAAGTCAAAGCATGAGAAATCTTATGGTCCAGGAGAGGCAAACAACCTGCGAGCGTCAATTCCGCCTCCTCCCTTGAAGGAATTGTTTCTAACCGTATCCCGATTTCACCTTCTATACGTTCCAGAAACTCGTCACCATTGTGGGCCTGACGACATGCCTCAGTGGCAATATACCGACCATGGGTCACCTCTCGTCGAACGATGCGCTCCGCACATAAACGAAGGGCTTCTATCGTGCGGTCCATCGCAGCCTCAGAAAGATTGCCGGAACCTGCAACGCCCTCTCCAAGGCGAACGATGCGCGAGAATCCGTCAATTACTTTAAATCCGTTGGGTTTTGGGTAGGCAATCAACAAACGACAATTATTCGTTCCAAGATCAAGGGCTGCGACAATCTTCTTATTGACGCCCTTGGAACGACGCCGACGGCCCATCGCACCACGTCTACGTCCGGCTTTCTTGCCGGATGTTTGCCTCTTACCGCTCACGTTCTTTCCTTATTTTTGCTGCGACGCTCTAGCGCCTCAGTCCATTTCTTTAGAACTTGATCAGAATGGTACCGCTATCGTGCGTACCGGCAAAGGGAAAACGAGTAATTCCTTGTTTGCTGTGATCGCAGTATGTTATGCGTAATTTAATTGATCAGCCGATATGGTCCCCGCCATTGGGGGATAGTTTAGCGGTAGAACTCGCGGCTCTGACCCGCGCAGCCCTGGTTCGAATCCAGGTCCCCCAGCCATATTTAGAAACGTGGAAGTTTAAATTGCTGGCGAGCTGACCCAAATTGGAATTAAAATTACAGTTGCAGGCCAAAAATTAGGAAATGCTGCAATTTGCAGAAGATTTGATCTCAATAAAATGACGATTTCGCTGTTAAACAGGTCATTAATTTTTGTTGTTGGTTTGGCCGTTGCCATACTATCGGGTCCTGCCAACCCTGGTTTCGCTAAGAGTAGCGGGTCGAAAAGCTTCGAGTATTACGAAGACGCTTTAAGACTATTTAACAACAAGGATTATCGCGGTGCGATCATCCAGCTCAAAAACGCCTTACAACAGGACCATAGAAATCTTTCAGCAAGAGTTTTGCTGGGGGACACCTATTTACGTCTGGGTAATGGCGCAGCTGCCGAACGCCAACTCGTTTTCGCCAAAGCTACCGGCGCGGATGAATCACTGACCCTAATACCTTTCGGTCGCGCCCTGTTATTACAAGGAAAAAACAAACAGCTCCTAGAAGAAATCAGGCTTGGAGATCGAATACCCAAATTAAAAGTCGAAGTATTGTTTTTGCGTGGCCAGGCATTTTTAGCCCTCCGTCTGTACCGAAAGTCTGAGAACAGCTTCAGGCAGGCGTTACGGGTCAGAAAAGATCATCCCCAAACGACGTTAGGATTGGCTCGCCTTTTTCATGAAAAAGGCGACTACAACAAAGCTGAAATTTATATCACTCGCGCGGAACGTCTAGGGCCACAGGACGCTGACGTCTGGTATACGAAAGGTGAAATTCGTCGCGTACAGCGTAATTTTGCAGCTGCAATCCAGAGCTATAATAAGGCGATACAACTGGCTATTCGACATATTCCCGCTCGAAAAAGCCGGGCAGCAACACTCATCGATGTCGGCAGACACAAAGATGCTCTACAGGATGTCCTCTTTATACGGTCAATATCACCCAGTGATGCGCAGAATAGCTATCTTCACGCTGTCATACTGAACAAACAGGGCAAACATCGGGAAGCCAAGGAAGCCCTCCGTGATGCATCGCAGGCAATGGATGATTTAGACCCCGATTTTGTTCTCAATCATCCGCCGAGCCTTCTGCTTAGAGGCGTTATCAATTATACGCTCAGACTATTCGATGACGCGTATGCTTATCTGTCGCGCTACGTCGAAATACGACCCTACCATCCGGCATCAAGAAAAATGCTCGGCGCCATTTTGATAAGGCGGCAGGATTTCGAACAGGCCATCAAGATTCTGGAACCTGCAACGCGTATGGCAAATCGACGTCGACCGTTCGCAAGCAGCGAAATTTGGTGCAGATGTTGCCGGTATAGGTAGCGCCGTCCAACTCGTCACAAAAGGACTGAAATTCAGCGATTACCGACCGAATGATTCCGATGAAGAAATCGACATTGTTGCCCGGTACCCTGTCCAATGGCGAACCATTGATCAACTGGATCAGATACGCGTCCAAACTGAATTGGGCCTAATGCCCATCGGAAATTTCGTAGAAAGAACGGCTCGACCAAAAACGGGCGAACTTCAACGCGTCGACGGCAAAAGATCAATGACAGTAAAAGCTGATCTCCTGCCAGGTATTCTAGCTGACAATAAAGTGAAAGAAATTCAGGCATGGTTAGAGAGTACGAGATTTGACCCAAGGATATCGTTCAAGTTTAAAGGTGAAGACGAAGAACAAAGAAAAGCGGAGACATTCTTAACGACAGCATTTGCCATCGCGTTGTTCATGATGGCCATCATTCTGGTCACACAGTTCAACAGTTTTTACTCGACCGGCTTGATCCTTTCCGCCGTGATCATGTCCACAATAGGTGTCATGCTCGGCCTCCTTGCAATTGGACAACCTTTTGGGATTGTCATGAGTGGTATTGGAGTCATTGCCCTGGCCGGGATTGTCGTCAACAACAATATTGTCCTCATCGATACGTTCGACCGGTTTCGCGAAGCTGTATCGGACACCAGAAAAGCCATTCTCCTGACTGGGGTTCAGCGTATGCGACCTGTTCTTCTGACAGCGACGACGACAATTCTCGGCGTGCTCCCTATGGTAATGCAAACTAATATTGATTTCGCGACGAGAGAGGTCACCTTCGGCGCGCCGTCAACGTAATGGTGGGTTCAAATTTCAACGGCCATTGCGTTCGGACTAGGATTCGCGACGGTGCTTACATTGATCGTTACACCTTGTGCACTAATGCTTCGTTCGAACGTCGCAAACTGGCGTAAGAAGAGGGTTCCGGGCTGACTTATTCCTAACCGCGTTAAACCGAGTTCCGCCCTTGACGGACACCCACTTGCCGAAAACAATGCGCCGTCAAATTTCAACCTTCGAGGCAACTGTGGCGCATCAATTTACCCAGCCGGAACTGGCTATTCCGTTTCAATCTATCCGTGGCGTACTGGATAAATACCGAAACGAACAACCCGAAAAAATCGCGCTATACGACCTGGAACAGGATCGCTCCATTAGTTGGGGTAAGCTCGCAGATACGTCTGAACAGATCGCGAGATATCTAATTTCCCGCGGTATAAAAAAGGGGGACCGGATCGGTCTGCTTTCAGATGAAAGCCTGGACAAGATGATTATCTGGATGGGCATTTGGCGGCTTGGGGCAGTAGTTTGCCCGCTAAATGTCGAGATCAATGCCTCTCATATAAAAGAACTTTTGCAATCAATCGGACCGAAGCTAACTCTGTGGCATTCCGATCTGGATGGTTCAGCACTAACGGATGGTGTGGCTGGCGATGTTATGCGGTTCGATAACTGGCAAGCGGATTCGCCGTCTACCACGGATATCACTGAGTTCTTTAATGCGGTCGCACAAGCCGACAAGAATATCAAAATTGAAAGCGAAAATGGACCCGATGATCTTTCCTGCATATTTTGTACATCCGGAACAACTTCGCGGCCAAAATGCGTTGTCTATGACCACATGGCTTATTGGCTCAACGGACTGAATACGATTGATTTTTTGGGCCTTACTGCCGATGATCGAACGCTCGAATATCGCTCCTTTGGCTGGAATTCAGCTCAAGTCCTCAGCTTGATGCCCTGGATCGAAACAGGGCTATCCATGTACATGGCACCACGTTTTTCGCGTAGCAGATTCTTCGAATGGATAAAACAGCATGAGCTGACATTTGCGGCCGGAGTGCCGACCGTCGTCAATATGCTTCTGAACGAACCCACCGGTGTCACAGCAGACGATATTCCGTCTCTTCGGTTGATGACTTGCTCAACGGCTCCCTTGTCGCCAGAGCAATGGAAGCAGTTTGAAGAAATGTACGGTGTAACACTTCTGCAACTGTACGGGATGTCGGAAGCTGGATGGATTTGCGGAAACCGTCATTACAAACGGCAAATGGGAACTGTTGGACCGCCTGCCAAACATCAGGAATTTCTTATTGTCGATTCCGAAGAGCAAGGTTGCCCAACAGGAACAGAAGGCGAGGTTACGATCGGTGGCCCGCAAACCTGCGTTGCCACAATCTCCCCCGAAGGCGAATGGGAGGATCAAAGGGACGTTCGCATGCGGACGGGTGATTTGGCGATTATAGATGAGGAAGGCTTTGTTCGCGTAACAGGGAGAACAAAAGATCTTATCATCCGCGGCGGCGTAAACATCGCGCCTCTGGAAATCGACAATGTTCTTATGAGCCATCCCCAAATTCGCGAAGCCGCAGCGATTGGAATACCAGATAAAATTTATGGCGAAGAAGTGGCCTGTTATGTTGTCGCCAAACCTGGCGAACAGGTTTCCACTGACGGGATACTGGCTCACTGCGGCGAAGCATTACCAGAATTCAAGACACCCAAAAAAGTCTATCTTGTCGATACCTTACCAAAATCGGATCGGGGCAAAGTTCTACGGGATGACCTCAAAAAACTTTGGGCCGAAACGAATTAAGAAAGTCAAACCGCAAGCCCTCCTCCCTTAACGCAATCTTAAGGCCGGTTAATTAGGAAAGTTGAAACTTCCTGAGGTTACAAAATGACGTCAGTAACATGACTGAACCCGTACAAAACCTGGAAAGCGATATGCCGGAAAACGAACTTCCGATGTTGCTGTCATCCCATTGCATGCCGATACCGGCGACATTTCGATTCAATTGCTTCGAAACAATTTTCGATGCCGCTATTAGGCGATCTCCAGAGGGCGGCTCACAGATGGTTGTTCGCGGCCAGCTCGGTGACCTTCCTTTTACTGTTGAATCTAAAGAAGTCAGGCGCCAACTAACTCAAATTGTCGATGCCAGTGCACAAATACCATACGCGGAAATATCTTTGGACCGGACACAATCGATAATTGTTCGCGGCCAGGTGGCATTCAATGGGATTCCCACTCCCGCGGAAGTCGCCGCTGGTGCAACAGTTATAACGGTCGCGATCAAACCAATATGCGACCTCATCAACGGCTGCAGAACTTCTGCCGCCGAAGCTGACGCCTAATTTACTTTCGGAACGAAAAATACCTGGCCAGGAAATATCAGATCTGGATCACGAATTTGCTCGCGGTTGGCCTCATAGATCACCGTGTATTGCGTGCCTGAACCGTATGCTTGGCGAGCAATTCGCCACAAACTATTTCCCGATTTCACCAAAACAACACCTTTCGCAGGCTTTTCTTTAACCGGCGCAGTACGGGCAAACCTTGTTTCCACGCGAGATATTACCTTGCCTGCCTTGTTTACGCTGTCGGCACGTAAGGTGTAGAGACCGGGCGCGAGCCTTTCTTTCGGAGAAACATGCCAAAGACCCTTTGCGTCCGCTACTGTAGAACCCACCAGCTCATTTTCGATATAGATGTGCAAACGGCCATTGGGTGCTGATTTTCCGTTAACCGTCACTTTGCCGAGGTCATCGTAGTCAATCGCTTCTATAGATAATGACCGGTCTACCGAAGCACCATTTTGCGACCTGTTAATAGCTTTACGACCACCAGGTTTTTGAATAACGACACTGGGACCCTGACCCTTTTTAGGAACTAGTACTGCGAGAGCTCCAACTTTCTTCGGATTGTCCTGACCACTAATATCTTTGCCCTTTTCCGGGACTACCAGAACCACTTTTTTATCTGACGTCGTTTCAGTGCCTGAAGGCGACTGAGACTGCAACGAAAGCTCCCGGCTACCGGAAGGCAATGGTTTCTTTGGGACGAGCACCCACTCGCCGCGACTATCGGACTTAACTGATCCAATTTCTTTTTCGCCGCTTTTCACCGTAACGCGTGAGTTGGGCGCCGCGCGGCCAGCAATCACCGCATCGCCTTGCGGGTTTACGCGAACGACATCAAAACTTGGTTTTTTATCTGGTTTGGATTTTTTGTTTTCCGGTACCTGTACTGCATTATTCTGAACGCTTTTTTTTGTACGATCTTTATTAACAGCAGACTTTTTTTGCTGCTTGGTAACAGGCGTACCTGACGATTTATCCGAAACTTTTGATTTGGATGCCGGTTCCGGCTCCAGAAAATAGGTAAGCGCCAGTGCGACCATTATGATCGCTGCACCAAGACCGCCAAATAAATAAGCGCGGTTCACGGGCACATCTCCTGACTCTTTACCCAAAGACGCTTGCAGGTTAACGCTCAAACCGCGTCGGTACAACGAAGTTGATTATGGCACCGGTTTTAACGACTTCGGCAATTCGGATTTGCCCTCCCAGTAATTGCATCTCTTACTAGACAATAGCCGACAGACCAGAATTGATCGAAGTTCACCATTCCATAAAAAAGGACGCTGCAAAAAAGGCAGCGCCCCTTTTACTAAATTAGGCTAAATTTAGCCAAATATGAATGCTTCCTACTTTTTCTTTTTCTTGGGAGGTTTGCATTTGAATTTGTATTTTTTGCAAGAGCATTTGCCATAGGTTTTACGGCCACGATCAAGTCCGATTGCACTGCCGACACCACCGGCGACTGGAGAGAATGCCTCCTTGATCGCGCTTTTGCTTCCGGTTGCCGCTGCTTCTTCAAGCTGTGCCGCGAAAAATGAAACTGAACCGTACTTGAGACGCTTCGCGAGACCTTGCATGGCAAGGGCACGAAACTCGATATCGCCAGGCTTACCCAGTCTAGCCGCACGTTTAGGATTCTTATGACCCTTGAGATAACGTGCGATAGCGCCTGAATGCCCGCATAGCTCTTTCATCATCGCCACTTTAACTTTGACCTTCTGCGACAAAGCAGGTTTCGATGATTTAATCGGCTCATGGACACATGCGCTAAGTCCCCCGAGCAAACCCAAGCTCACTGCCGCTACAAAAAATGGCTTGATTAAAGATCTCATGACCCTCTCCCCAAAAAACTGCGTTTATTAAATTTTGCGCTCTGAAGCGCTACCAATTCCCTATCCCACCATTAGAATACATTTCTTGCAACCCTTGCGAAGCGATTTATCGCCCGACCAATTTAAGATTTAAGGTAATTAAATTCATGGCTATCAAATCTGTTTGTGTGTTCTGCGGCGCTTCATCTGGCGATAATTCCGCCTATCTTGAAGATGCGACAAGATTAGGTATCGAATTTGCCAAGAATGGCATCAACCTTGTCTATGGCGGCGGTGGTGCGGGGATAATGGGTCAAATTGCTGACACCGTCTTCGAAAACGGAGGTGAAGTTATCGGCATCATCCCCGATTACTTGCGCAGTCGCGAACTCGGCCATGAAAAAATTTCGCGGCTTGAGGTCGTTAAAAATATGCACGAACGTAAAAAACGGATGTTCGATTTAGCCGACGGCATCGTGGTGCTGCCAGGTGGTGTTGGAACGCTCGAAGAAGCACTGGAAGTAATCACATGGAAACAGCTCGGAATGCACAACAAGCCAGTCGCAATCCTCAATACATTGGGCTATTGGACGAAGCTTGACGAATTGATCGTCAGCACCATCAAACACAAGTTTGCAGCTCCTCCGACGGGAGACCTTTATGAAATGGTCGACCGCCCCAATGAAATAATTGAGACTTTGGAATTGAGTCAGCAGAACCCGGTAGATACTGATTTGGCGCGTTTATGATTCCTATTCGCTGAGAGTATCTTCAATAGCGGCTATTGCCTGACCGGCTTGTGCAGCATCGGGGCCACCGGCCTGCGCCATATCAGGACGGCCACCCCCACCTTTACCACCTAATGCAGAGGAGCCCACGCGGACGAGAGCGACGGCATCGAACCGGTCGGTAATATCCTCCGTTACACCCACAACCAACGATGCTTTTCCATCATCCGTACCACATATTGCTACCACGCCCGTTCCAATCTGCTTCTTAAGATCGTCGGCAAAAGACTTAAGCTCCTTCGCAGGAACGCGTTCGAGCACCCGGCCCGCGAACTTGATACCGGCTATTTCCTTCACACCGTCATCGCTATCGTTTGTTCCGCCACCCGTCGCGAGCTTTCTCCGGGCTTCTGAAAGGTCAGTTTCAAGTTTTTTTCGTTCATCGAGGATGGATTTGATACGATCAGAAACCTGGCCCGGCGATACATTGAGCAATGCTGCTACTTCCTGCAATTGCGCTTCGGTCTCCGCCATCTGGGCCAACGCCGCCGGACCCGTTACTGCTTCTATACGTCGAACACCTGCACCAACTGCGCTTTCCGACACAATATGGAACGGCCCGATTTCTCCCGTTTGATTTACATGCGTGCCGCCGCAAAGCTCCACCGAATAGGGTATATTTTCACCCTCTCCCATCGAAACGACCCGGACCTCTTCGCCATATTTTTCGCCAAAGAGCGCCATTGCACCTGTTTCAATGGCTTCGTCTGGTGTCATCAAACGCGTAACAACTTCGCCATTTCCCATAATTTGCTGATTTACGTCGTCAGCTACGGTCACGAGCTCCGCGGTGTCAATTGCCTTGGGATGGCTAATATCGAAACGCAGCCGATCCGGTGCGACTAACGAACCTTTCTGCGTAACGTGATCTCCTAATCGTTCCCGCAATGCCGCGTGGAGCAAATGCGTCGCCGAATGATTCCCTCGAAGTCCTGCGCGCCTTGCGCCATCTACGCTCATTTCTACGACATCATTGACCAAAAGAGGTCCTCCCGACACAGCCCCAAAATGAACATGCAGATCGCCAACCTTCTTTTGCGTATCCGTCACCGTTAGAAGAACACTACCGTCGACTGAAAATGTTCCCGTATCGCCCATCTGCCCACCGGATTCAGCGTAAAACGGTGTCTGGTTAACGATTAATGCAACATCTGACCCGGCCTGCGCCTGCTCAACGCGTGTTCCATCCTCTACGATCGCCAAGACCTGACCCTCGGCGAATTCACTCGTATAGCCGAGAAATTCGGTAGCGCCTAATTCCTCACGGATATCAAACCAGATCGATTCATCTGCCGCTTCACCGGAACCCGCCCATGCTTTACGGGCATCTTCTCGCTGCTTCTGCATGGCAGCGTCAAACCCTTTGGTATCGACGGTGCGACCCTGTCCACGCAAGACATCCTGAGTCAGGTCTAACGGAAAGCCAAATGTATCATAGAGACGAAATGCTACTTCACCCGGAAGAGCCTCTTTTTCTCCCAATCCCGTCGTTTCGTCAGTCAACAGTTTGAGGCCGCGATCAAGCGTCTCCTTAAACCGCGTTTCCTCGAGTTCAAGTGTTTCAGTTATAAGAGATTCTGCGCGTGTCAATTCAGGATACGCTAGCGCCATCTGTCCTAGTAGTGCCGGTACCAGCTTATGCATAAGCGGCTCCTGACATCCCATCATATGAGCATGCCGCATGCCGCGCCGCATGATCCTCCGCAAGACGTATCCTCTACCCTCATTGGATGGCAGAACCCCGTCGGCGATTAAAAAAGAGCTGGCTCTCAAATGATCTGCAATAACGCGGTTTGAAACATTGTGTGGACCGTAGGGATCGACGGACGCGGCCTCAGCGGATGCTTCGATTAGGGCTCGGAATGTGTCGGTGTCGTAGTTGTCATGTGAGCCCTGTAATAAAGCGGAAATCCGCTCCAACCCCATGCCCGTATCGATACTAGGTTTTGGCAAATCTTGACGGTTATAGACGGTAACCTGCTCATATTGCATAAAGACCAGATTCCAGATCTCTATAAATCTATCGCCATCTTCATCCGGACTGCCTGGCGGACCACCGGGAATATGATCACCGTGGTCATAGAAAATCTCAGAACAGGGGCCGCAAGGTCCGGTGTCCCCCATTGCCCAGAAATTATCGCTGGTCGCAATGCGAATGATGCGATCATCGGAAAGGCCGGCTATCTTTTTCCAAAGTTCGAACGCCTCATCATCCTCATGAAAAACGGTCACAAGCAATCGGTTCTTATCAATACCGAATTCACCGGTAATGAGATTCCAAGCCAGGTCGATTGCACGTTCCTTGAAATAATCACCAAACGAAAAATTACCGAGCATTTCAAAGAACGTATGGTGACGGGCGGTATAACCAACGTTTTCGAGATCATTGTGTTTTCCGCCGGCGCGGACACATTTTTGTGACGTCGTCGCCGTCGAATAATCGCGCTTTTCAAGTCCTGTAAAAACGTTCTTGAATTGCACCATACCCGCATTGGTGAAAAGAAGCGTCGGATCATTCTGCGGCACGAGTGGAGACGACTGGACAATCTCGTGACCGTTTTTCCCGAAATATTCGAGAAAACCTGTTCTGACTTCGTTGGTCGTCGTCATCGATTCGATACCCCTAATAACGCCACGTTGCGTTGGACCGCGAGAGTATTAACGAGGCGATCCCACCCTGTCCAGATTAAGGCACAATCTCGTCAATCATCTAGGTTTCCCCTATTTCGTCGGGAAAGAAAAGGGGCGCGGAAGGTTGCAAAGATACCTTACCACGCCCCTGGGTTTTGATCCGGGGGAGGATCAGGGGGTCTCTGTGATTTCTAGACTTCTTCTTCGACGTCTTCGTCTTTTTCGGATTCGGAAGTCGGCGCTTCCTTTAAAGCCGCTTCGGCAATCAAACCAGCGCTTTCACGGATGCTATGTTCAATGGCCTCAGCCATCTCGGGATTGTCACGCAAGAACTGTTTGGAGTTCTCTCTGCCCTGGCCAATGCGTTGACTGTCATAAGAGAACCAGGCACCGGATTTTTCAACAATACCCGCCTTGACTCCGAGATCGATCAACTCGCCCATCTTCGAAATCCCTTCGCCATACATGATATCGAATTCGATGATTTTAAATGGAGGAGCGACCTTATTCTTGACGACCTTAACCCGGGTCTGGTTACCGACAATTTCTTCGCGATCCTTGATAGCGCCAATTCGGCGAATATCAAGGCGAACAGACGAATAAAACTTAAGAGCATTTCCACCGGTGGTGGTTTCGGGATTGCCGAACATCACGCCAATTTTCATACGAATTTGGTTGATGAAGATGATCATGCACTGAGATCGCGAGATCGATCCGGTGAGTTTGCGGAGGGCCTGACTCATCAACCTGGCCTGCAGACCGACATGTGCGTCGCCCATTTCACCTTCGAGTTCTGCCTTCGGTACCAAAGCCGCAACAGAGTCGATGACAATCACATCGATCGCGCCTGAGCGAACGAGCGTATCTGCGATTTCCAGCGCCTGTTCTCCAGCATCAGGCTGTGAAATCAGTAAATCATCGATATCAACGCCTAGCTTCTGGGCATAAACAGGATCAAGCGCGTGCTCAGCATCGATGAACGCACACTGTCCTCCGGTTTTCTGTGCCTCAGCAACACAATGAAGAGCAAGAGTGGTCTTTCCGGAAGATTCGGGTCCGTAAATTTCGATCACCCGACCCTTTGGCAAACCTCCAATTCCCAGCGCAATATCCAGCCCAAGAGAACCCGTCGATACGGCTTCGGTTTCCACAACCTGGCCTTCGCCGAGCTTCATAATGGAACCCTTGCCATAAGACCTTTCGATCTGTTGGAGCGCCGCATCAAGCGCTTTTGATTTGTCCATACCGCCCTTTTCTACAAGTCTTAAAGCCGGATCCGCCATTTCCCTCTCCTTATTTCACAGCCATCAGATTCGTTCAACGAAACGTCGTTGAAGAGGTACTATGTACATGCTTTGTTCTCATTGCAAAGAAAATTTTTTTATATAATTAATTCAGATATTTAATGTGTTTTGTTCTAAATATGTTCGCATCCTTTTTGAAAAATTTACCATAACGAGTAACCCGAAAGAACATAGGTATTAATTTTCAGTTCTGGGTGACATCCACAAGGCCCAAGCCGGGGCTGTAGGTATAAATATTGTTGCCACCCCGTTTTGATCCATCGCCCAACTTCCAATGAAACTCAAGCGAATGCGGTACGCCATCGTAGGTAAAGTTAAGTTTCGTGATGGTCACCTCGATGTGGCGCTGGCGGCCTTCACAATCGATGTCATAAATTCGTTTTTCGCCCTGTTTCCACCATCCAATTGGAAACTTAACTTCGTCGGGACAGTATCGTGAATAGCGGTTGTCATAGACACGCCCAAGACCGTCTTTTTTGCGATTCACTGTAAAATACTGGACCTTGCTTCGATTGTGGCGTTCGTAAATTCTGTACTTGGTTCCGCTGGCCTCATGCGTCCATGCCCGCGGACCAAAAATCCTTTTATTGTCACGTCGACCGAAAGTCAGATCCACCTTGGGTAGCGTAATTATGCGGCTGCCATCCCAGGCGCCACCATTCCAAAGCGCAACCGGGATATAGCGACGACCATCTTTGTCATAGGCGGTTTCCCAGGCAGCGTAATCATCGGCTACGGATGTTACCGAAATTGTGGTCAGCAACGCTGCTACTAATAATGATACACGCATCGTCCTATGCCTCTTCCGCCATGATCTCCTTTACCTTACTAGCAAGCTGTTGCAACGTGAATGGTTTTGGCAGGAAATGGATATCTTCCGCGACATCAAGGCGTTTTCGGAATGAGTCTTCTGTATATCCGGAAATAAACACCACTTTCATATCGGCGTGCGTCTCCCGTACCTTGCGGATCATTGCTGGTCCGTCCAGTCCGGGCATAACAACATCGGTCACAAGCACGTCAATATTGTTGCCTTCTTGAGCCAGCAGTTCGAGCGCTTCATCACCGCTTCCTGCTTCAACCACAGTGTAACCTTTGTTACGAAGTGCCCGAGCACCAAACATGCGAACCGCATCTTCGTCCTCTACCAGCATCACTGTTCCTGCCCCCGTGAGATCAGGTTGCGGAGATAACGACACCTCCTCCGCAACTTCCTCAACGGCAACATCGTCTGCGTTGGCAATATGCTGGGGCAAATAAATGGTAAAGCAAGTTCCCTCTCCGACCTCGGAATCGACAAAGATATGCCCGCCGGTTTGACGAATAATGCCATAGACTGTTGAGAGTCCGAGGCCGGTACCAGAACCAACCTCTTTGGTTGTAAAAAACGGCTCAAAAATCTTATCGACGATATCTTTCGGTATTCCAGTCCCGGTGTCAGCCACTTCGAGAACGACATAATCGCCTTTTGGCAATGATTGATGCCGCACGTCTTCATTTTCCGCCCGCGACAAATTTCGGGTTTTGATCGAAACCTTACCCCCCGCCTCTACAACGTCTCTGGCATTGACGACGAGATTAATGATCACCTGTTCCATCTGGCTTTCATCGACCTTTACCTGCCAAAGGTCACGACCATGGACGATGTCGAGTTCAATATCGGCACCGATCAAACGGCGGAGCAGGTGCGACAGCTCTGCCAAAACGTCGGTAATTTTCAGGATTCGCGGCTGAAGCGTCTGTTGCCGCGAGAATGCCAGGAGCTGCCGCACAAGATTGGCCGCCCTGTTTGCGTTTTGCTTGATCTGCATGATGTCAGCAAATGACTGGTCTTTCGGTGAATGACGTTGCAACAACAGATCGCAGAAACCGATCATCGCCGTGAGAAGATTATTGAAATCGTGCGCCACACCGCCAGCAAGTTGGCCAACCAGATCCATCTTCTGCGACTGAATAAACTGTTCTTCCAGGCTCCGCTGTTCGGTTTGGTCAAACGCGTGAACAACCAGACCGCCGGGTCCACCATCATCGGCTTGATAGCGGCGACCAAATATTGCCGCGACCATTGCGTCCGGCCCATCGAGGGTAATTTGCAGGGGCTTAATCTCGTCGGTTTCCAGAGCGTTTGTTACCCAGCGTCGCAGTCGGTCCCGGTCATCAATCGACGCGCACTGCCAAAGATCGTTATGTTCGACCTCTGTTTCGGTTTTACCGACCATCTCTGCAAAGACGGCCGAACAGTCAGTAACCACCCCTTTTGTGTCCAGCAGCGCAATACCCACCGGTGCGGCATCAAAGAGCCGCTGAAACCGGTCTTCCGCTGAGCGAAGAGCTTATACGAGGTCACGTTCGCCGGACAGATCCCGAACCAGTGCTCGTGTCCGAAGACTTGCGCCATCCGTCACAATTGTTTGTGAGACCAAAGCGTCAAATTGCCGGCCGTCTTCCGCTACCAATCTAACCTCGGCACATCCCGTGGCTTCCCCAGACGGAAGTATACTCCAGACAACATTTGACCTCGCGTCTGATACCGTGAAGTCCTGAATTTGTTTGCCCTTGCCAATGAGGTTTTCAGATGTCGTTCCAAGCCAACCCGCCAGGCTTTCGTTAGCCTGGACAAATTTGCCGTCTTCGTCAGCAGAGAAGAAACCAATAGGAAATTTGTCGAGGAATTCCGTAAGCAAATTCTGTTCGGTGCCAATCGCTTTATCTACCGCATCGTAGACATCAGCATCGCGCAGCGACCAAAGGCACAGCGGCGGATCACCGCCAACTGGTTTCACCGAAATGTTGCACCAGGCTTTATGTCCGTTTTCGTCAATTACTGCGATTTCGCGCTCGGCCTCTTCCTGCGCCGCAGCCGCAACCTCGAGTTCCTGAAGCGCCTGCCTGTTTGATTCTTCCTCAAATACGATGTCTTTGAGGCCTGCCAGCCCGGCATTGGCACCGGCAACCGTAACAACGCTGGTTCCTGCGATGCGCAAGTCCCACTTCTGATTAGACAGAACGTTGTGTCCCTGCCGGTCCGCCAGTAATACCGCGCTATCTAGACTGTTGAGAGCACGTCTTTGCAGAATATTTTGTCGCTGCATTTTCTTAAAACGTTGCCGGTACCAAGCGAGCGAAACGATCACCAACGCAACAACGGATAAAGCAGCCCATCCCGATCCTGGGGGAAGGGTGCCCGAGAATTCAGCCGCGACGACAGGCAGCGGCGCAAGCGTCACCCCCGTAGTCAGAATTGTAACGAATAGATAGCCGAGATTTATGCCGATCCTGTAGCGGCAATAGGCCCTCCCCCTTTACGCCAACGGATGATTTCGAAAATGCTATTCGTCCGCATGGTCCCAGTCTTTATGAAAACTTCATAATCGTAAAGAACTCGTTAATCTCCCTGTTGGAGGGTGCTCGTATCGCTGCCACAATGCCTGAAATCAGATTCCGACGGCCAACCGGAGAAAATCGTCATGCATCTTGAAGGCTCATGCCATTGCGGCAAGGTAAAGTTTAGCTGCGAGTCACGTACGCCCTACCCGTTCAACAAATGCTACTGCTCCGTATGCAGGAAGCTCGATGGCGGTGGCGGATACTCAATCAACATCATGGCTGAAACCGACACGCGCGCAATCGAAGGCGAAGAACATATTAAGGTCTACCGTTCGGCCAAAAATGATCGCGAAGTATACGACGAAGACGGACTCGGCTTTTCACGCCGCAGCTTTTGCAGCCACTGCGGCACAATGCTGTGGAATTACAACGAACAGCACGGGCAGTGGTTTTATCCCTTCGCCTCGGCCATCGACACCCCGCTGCCTAAGCCATCTGAATTGCGTCACATGATGGTCTCGCACAAGGTCGACTGGGTGGAAATAACCGACGACGGAAAGCAGTTCGATCAATATCCCGATGAAGGTATCGAAGACTGGCACAATCGGCGGGATTTGTTGGACGAGAATTAGGAAGCTGACATGCCATTGGAATGGAAATTTAATAGATACATTTTTGTTACTATATTTTTATGCTCATTTGTATTTACGGCCACCACCGCAACTGAAGTAAATCAAAGCTCTGAAGCAAATCGAGTTCAAAAAAACATCAATGCCGCCGTAAAAATATTTTTGAATGGCAAAATAAGGCAAGGATTTGAACGACTTTTACCATTCGCAGACACCAGAAATCCGAAGGCTATGTTTTACGTTGGACTAGTTTATTCCCGTAAATTATTTCGTCCGGTAATTTTTGGGGATACTTCAGAAAGAAAACAGACGGAGTACGCGAAAGAGAAAAACTGGATTGGTTTACCTATCAACAATGAGCGTGGATTTCAGCTGATTAAACAAGCCGCAGATGCTGGTTCAGCGGATGCTTTAGTTTGGATCGGTGGAATGTATTTGGGGGGTATTGTTTTTCCCAAAGATTTAAACGCAGCTACAAAGTATTTGAAAAGCGCTGCAAAATTGGGAAAAATGGTTTCATATCGATGGCTCTCTGCGATTTACGCGTCCAACGAGTATTCGAAGCAAAATTTGTCGGAATCCTACAAAAATTTGTACATTTTTCACAATTGTGTGCCCGGAAACAAAAAGGCGATCTCGGAGAAGTGGAAGATTATCGAAATAACTAGCTTTGGCTCTCACTCAGGTTTTGATTCAATAAAACTAGATTCAGCAAAAATATTAACCCAGGATTGGATGAAGAAAAATCAAGTACTCTGTGAAAATTTGAAACAAGATTTTTATGTAAAATAAATTCAACCGTCGTAGCCATCAAATTTTAAATCTCAAAGATTTTGTTTTCGTCTCAATGACCACCTTCTCAACTCCCCTCACCGACCAACTCGAAATCGATATACCAATCCTGCTTGCCCCGATGGCCGGCGGACCGACGACACCCGAACTCGTCGGTGCTGTTTCCAACGCCGGTGCCTTTGGCCAGTTTGGCGCGGCGTATCTCGATGGTGCCGCCATCCACACTGCTGCGGGTAACATTCAGGGAAAAACCAATAAAGGTTTCGGGATTAATTTATTTGTGCCTGAAGATCCGCCGATCACGGCAGAAGAAACTGCTGCTGCAACAGCTGCGATTGCTGAATACTTCGCGCAGTTCGGCGTTGAGCCACCCGAGAGCGTGACCAACGCCATGCCTGATTTTGACGAGCAGGTTGCATCTGTCATTGAGAGTGGCGTCAAGCTGTGCTCGTTTCATCTCGGTCACGGCTCTGAGCGCGCCATTACAGGTTTAAAAGATGCAGGCATCGTTACCGCGGCGTCTGCGACATCGGTGGCCGAAGCACAGGAAGCCGAAGCCGCCGGAATCGATTTCATCATTGCACAGGGTTCAGAGGCCGGTGGTCATCGCACGACCTGGGTTGGCGATTGGCAGGATTCGATGACCGGCACCATGGGCCTGATTTCACAACTCACTGGTGCTGTCTCGATCCCAATCATCGCGGCAGGCGGCATTATGGACGGGCGCGGGCTGGCCGCTGCATTAGCGCTTGGTGCGTGTGGCGTCCAGATGGGAACCGCCTTTCTCACCTGCCCCGAGGCAGGCGTGCATCCGGCCTTTAGGCAAGCGCTACTTGATGTTACGGACGACGCCACTGTCGTAACAAAAACATTCTCGGGCCGCCCGGCGCGCGGTCTGCGTAATCGTTATATTTCAGAAATGGAGAAGTCCGACGCGCCGATCCTGCCATTCCCCTATCAGAATACCCTCACCGGCGGCATGCGAGCCGCCGCAACCAAAGCTGCCGATACGGATTTCATGTCGATGTGGTGTGGACAGGCGGCATCGCTCAGCCGGGGCCTGCCAGCCGCCGAACTTATTGAACAGATTGTTGAGGAGTATCAAGAAGCGGCGAACGCAGCCTTCCATTCATCCATCGGCTGATAGGTCGGATCGGCGAGACATTTTTCCTCGCAGGCTTTCCAGACTTCCTCGTCCGACTTGTCGAAATCGATCAGTTGACGGTGTGGCTGCGCGATATACCAGGGGGTTGCCATATAGACCTCAAGCCTGTTGCCTTCTGGGTCGCGGAAATAAACCGATAAAGCCGAACCGTGATCGACAGGTTCTATCCCTTCAACACCTGCCGCAACGGCGTGATCATAGGCTTGGCGCACCTGCGCAAAATCATTCACCCGAAAGGAGATTTGATTGATTGTAGAAGGTTCGCCTTCGTTGCGTGTATCTGCCATGACGATTTGGTGATGCTCTTCAGGGTTGCGGCTGAGAAACACCAGTGTGTTGCCATCCCTGACCGAGCCACGGTCTGTGACCTTGAAGCCCAGCACGCTGGTATAGAAATCAACCATTCTATCGATATTGATGACGTTGATCCCGAGATGGCCAAAACTCATTTCCGGTAAAGAAGCCATTGTCCCCTCCTCCCCATCATTTTTGGATGGAAAACCAATCTTTGTGTTTATTCTGACACAATATGGGCCGCGGTAAATGCCCAGATCCCATTGCCTATCGGGAACTGAATAAGTGCTGAGCCCATGTTTACCCAAAGTTAGGCAAATTCTGGCAAGGTCATAACAACATTTAATGACATTTGGACGATGCTATGACTGATGACCAATCACCACCTGTCCGGCGCCGTTTAAGCGATCGAATTGTCGATGCCTTCGATATGGCTTGCAATCAGGGTAATGTCGAAGCGGCCAGTGGCCTCTACCAGACATTGGAGATTGTCCTGACCAATCAGGGTGGTGCCGACAGCACGGATAAAAGACGCAATATTGACTTTGTTCACGCTGCAGCCGCCAAACTGTTGGCGCTCAAAAGCCAGCAACGCGCAGCCTAATTTTTTTAACTAATTCACGCAGCGCTTTGCCATGCGCTGCGGGCGACAAGTACGAAAGAAATTGATTAGTTTTTAGTACCGAAGGCGTTTTCGTATTCGCTAACCAAACGATGTTCCTGGCCGGGTTTGGGTTTCTTGAAACAATTCGGCTCGGCTAATGTCTTGTAACAATATATGGCATCCGGCGGAATTTCCCGACTTTTTAGCCAACCATCTTCGGTCATACGGCCTTCGGTCCAACCGAATTCTTTCCGAAATCTCTCCACATACGGATTGGAACAACCAATCAGAAAAGTTGTCAGGACAATCGTGACTGCGATGATTGATGATGATTTCTTAACATCGGGCATTTCGGGCCCACCACTAACTCAATGAACTAATGGTTCATCCTAACAGTTCAGCGTAAAGGCTCTGTTAACGTTTGGACGATTTATCCGTTTCCCAGGACGGCAAAAACATCGCCGTCAGTTGTTACGCCTTCCACATGCTGACGATGCCAAAGCGCATAAAATAACAACACCCAGGCAGCAAATCCGGCGCGGCGGCGCGTGCTTTTAAAAATCGCTTCAACGCGATCAGGGCGACAAAGATCAACAATCCCCGCCTGACCCGCAACCATCGGGCCCAATTTTTCGCCTTCGCGGATGATCCACTCGCCTACGGGTACAGTGAAGCCGCGTTTCTTGGCGAATGGTTTGGCTGCCGGTACGACGTCGGAAAGCCATTTTCGCAAAATCCACTTCCCGATGCGGCCTTTGATTTTCAACGAGTCGGGAAATCGAAAAACAGCGTCCGCAATAGCCGGATCAAGCATTGGGGTGCGTCCCTCAACACCATGAGACATCAGGCACCTATCAAGTTTAATCAGCAAGTCGTGTGGCAACCAGTCGGCACAATCTGTCGCTTGCGCAGACTGAAGTGGTGTACGGCCATCGCTGGATGCCACCGTTTCACTCGCGGCGACGCCGCCACGCCAGTCACGTGACTCATCGCGCAAAATTTGCATGCCTTCCAGCGCTCCTCGCGATCGCATCGCACGGCGATGGCTCCACCAGGGACGGATGGCAGAGCGGTACCGGCCATATCCACCAAAAAGCTCATCGCCGCCTTCGCCGCACAAAATGACTTTTAGGTCTTCGCCAGCTGTTTTTGCCAGCTTGTAGGTCGGCAGTTCTGCGTAGTCCGCAACGGGGTCATCCATTGCCCGTGTAACCAGAGGAACCGTCGACCAAAAATCCTGTTCGGTGAAATCTACCTCGATATGTTCTGCGCCAAGAGACTCTGCTATTGCCGCCGCATCGCCGCGTTCATCTACGGCCCCGGTGTCTGAAAATCCGACCGTAAATGCCCGAACAGGGTGATCGTTTAACCGCGCCATCATCGCAAGTACTGCTGAAGAGTCGATCCCTCCCGACAGGAACATTCCAAATGGCACATCGCTTCTTTGATGAACATTGACACTATCCGTCAAGGCAGCTTCTACCCTTTCCAATGCCGTTGCTTCATCCAACTCCTCTGGGGCACCCAAAGGCAAAGCGGGGCGCTGAAACCGTTTCGCAATTCGGCCAGCCTCAATAATCAATGTTTCCCCCGGTAGAACCCGGAAAATTTTTGACAGAACGGTTTCCCGTCCCGTTGTGAATTGCAATTGCAGCAATTCCTCCGCGGCGTTTTTTCTGACATCAGCGGTAACGAGGCCAGAAGCCAACAGCGCTTGCGGTTCGGAAGCAAATGCAAATCCGAAAGGACCCTCGGTATAATAGAGCTGCTTAATTCCAAATGGATCTCGCGCGAGAACCAGCCGCCGTCGTTCGGGATCATGTATCGCAATGGCATACATGCCCCGCAGGTGGCCGGCAAAATCCTCTCCATACTTGTCGTAGAGAACCAATGGCAATTCACAATCGGATTCTGTAGAAAATGCCACCTCCGGCATGGCCGCTTTCAGTTCGAGATAGTTGTAGATTTCGGCATTCGCGATAAGCGTCGTGCCGTTTTTAAGCCCGAAAGGTTGATCGCCCGTTTCAAGATCAATGATCGCTAGACGGCGATGAGCCATCCCGACACTGCCATCAAAATACAGACCTGCCCCATCCGGTCCACGATGTTCAAGCGCCTTCTGCATTGCCTCCACCGCAGCGCGATCGGGTGGTGCACCAGACGCCGTCATAATGCCGTTAATCCCGCACATTAATTGACAAGCCTTTCAAACAAGTCGCGATACCCGCCAACGACCCGCTCTTCCGTAAAGGCGTCTACGTATCTCTTGCGACCCGACACCGCAAGTAGATCGCATAATTCTGCATCGCCCCGAAGTTTCCGAATGGCGGTGGCCAACGCTGCTACATCTTCATTTGGAACGATCAATCCGGTTTTGGCATCGTCGATTAGTGCGCCAGGCCCTTCACTCGCGGTTGCCACGATCGGCGTTGAATGGAGCCAGGACTCGATAATGATATTGCCGAAGGGTTCGTGTCTAGACGAACAAACAAATATATCAGCGGCTGCATAGTAAGGGGCCGCATCTGGTAGCCAGCCAAGAAATCTTACACGGTTTGCGACACCCAGGGAAAACGCCAGTGCCTTCAGCTCCTGTTCTAACGGTCCATCACCGCCGAGCCATAGATAATGGTCAGGCAAATCGAGCATGGCCTTTAGCAGAATATCGAAGCCTTTATTTTTATGGAGCCTACCCAATGCAAGCAACAGAGGTGCTTTTTCAGGTGTATCGAAGTCCGACCGTGATACAGAACGGGCGGTCAAATCAGGAGCAAAATTTGGGATTACGGTAATTTCCTCGGATGGACGTCCATGGCTCTCGTAAAATTTTGCAAGGTCATCCGTGGTAACAACGAGATGTTCACAATGTTTATAATATTTTGGCGCGTAATATCCTCGAGGTGACCCGAGATGTACGAAACGGTGAGCCTTCCGTGGTGATTTTTTGGGAACAAATCGCGTCGGTCTATTCATCCAGCTTACAACGATATCGGGTCCAAAAAGACCGATTTCTCGTCTGATTTTATGATGCGTCTTCCAGTCTGCCAAACCGCCAAACGATGCGGTCGCATATTCCACGGATGCCTTGTTTAACAATGATTGTCGATCTTGCGCATATCGCGTGATAACACGCTGATCAATGTTGGTTTTTTGCAGGGCGACAACCAGGCGACCAAAAAAAGTCTCCGCCCCGCCGGACTCGGCGCCGGCCATCAGATGCAAAACACGCATCACGAAACCAGCCTTTCGAACGACTCTGCTGCATCGTCCCAGCTCCATTGTCGCTGGATCGCAAGCGCCGCCTGATTATGTTTGCGCCACAAGGTGTCGTCCGCAAGCAAGGTAATTGCCGCTTTTGCAAAGTCCTCATCACTGTTCGTGACAAACCCAGTTTGGCCATCGACAATCCGTTCTGCGACACAGCCGATGTCCTGAACAACCGCCGGAACACCGGCAGCCTGCGCTTCGCCAACTGCCAAACAAAACGTCTCGCCCGGGTCGCCTCGATAGAGCAAGACTCTGGACTCCGAAAATACTTGCGCCAATGCCTCTTTGGAAACCGGTTCGCACAACTTTACGTTCCGATTAGACAATTCAGCGGCCTTTTCCAAAATGGGCTTCATGTTTTGGCTGCGCGCTTCACCATGCGACCCATAAGTCGAAGTCCCGGAATAAACATGAAGCTCTGCCTCTGGTAATTCGGGAATGACGTAATCGCTCCAGATATCGAGCAACCAGGAAAGACCACGTTCAGGATTTGACGTAAAGATTGCGCGAGGTGGTGGCAAATTACTGGCGGGCGAGACGGTTCTGAATTCCTCCGAAATTCCGTATGGAATGATTTCTCTTCCACCATCCGGCGCCCAACCGGGATAGCTGTCCCTGTGAAATTCACCCGAGAAAACTATAGACGGTTTGCGCCGCCAAATTTTTGAAAGATAGCGATATTTTAGCAAATACTGTGCCGGGTTATGGATCCAGAACACAGTTGATCTGGTATCTGGTGCTTGCGTCAGCAACTTGTCGCTTCGGTTGGCAATATAGAGATCGCAATAATCCGGTATACCGTCTGACAATGGCGTCCATTTGACGCCGTTTTTCTCCATCGTCGTTTCGCATTTATTGAAGACGCGCACATTATGGCCGCGTTTCGCCAGCGCCACTGCTAACGAAAGGAACGCCGTCTCGGCCCCACCCAATGGTCCACGTTCCAACGACGCACCGTCGAAAGAGATCCCGTCATCGGCCATGACAATATCCGCCATCAACAATCTTTCCCAACGTTCCGGTAAATCGCGCGGGCCGCCTCATAGACTGCTTCCACGGATAGTCCGGCCATCAAATTTTCAGATGAACGATGATCAAAACTCGGTGCTCCCACGAGTTCGCGATAGGACTCGGAAGATTCCACGACAATACAGTGATCTCCCCAAGGACCATAGCGTGCGGGTGGACTTGGTCCAAATAAACCAACTGTCGGCGTCGAAACAGCCGCTGACATGTGCATCAACCCGGAGTCGTTTCCGACAAATATTGCGCATCTTGATAAGCATGCGGCGACTGTCTGCAAATCAATCTTTCCAACAAGGTCGATGCATTTGCCTTCTCCGAGACCTTCGAGAACGGGTTGCGCAATTGATCGCTCATTTGCTGCGCCAAAGACCGCGACCCTTGCTCCGGGAATGATCCCTGTAGCGCCTGTTATTTTCTGAACCAACGCGACAAAATTTTCCGCAGGCCATATTTTAGGCAACCAGTTGGCTGTTACACCAAGCCCGATAACTGGAGTGCCCTCTGGGATCGTATCGGCAACCTGATTGTCCGCCTGGTCAGATAGCCAGAGTTTTGGGTCTGGTGGCGGGTCAAGGTCTAATAGACCGCCAAGTTCGGTCACCCGATGTATATTGGTGTCAGAATCATTCGTTCTCAGTGTTCGCCGTTCACGGGATAAAATTGTCCAGGCGAGCGCGGACGCCCGCAAATCAATAACCAAATCCCAAGAGGTTTTAACGACGTCAGACCATAAGGTAATCCAATGAGCCGCGAAGCGTCGCTTCTCGATGGGAATAACTCGTCGGACGCAGGGAATATCCTGAAATAACGGTGCAGGAAGCACACCGCACGCTACTGTAATCGACGCATTTGGGTGCCTGGAAACGAGATGCGAAAGCAAAGCCGTGGAAAGAACAGCGTCGCCAATACGTGTCGACGTAACGAAAAGGATATTCATAGCCTAACAATGGATCTTTCTGAGCCAAGAACCATCGATTACCTCAATTGAATTTCTGTCTCTGTTTGTTACCTTCGACACTTGCTTATCAACTACGCTGCTATCACCATTGTGAATAGGAAAATCTTGGACCGGTATATTTGTCGAGCAGAGGCAAATGCATAGATGAACGACATTTATTATACAGCTCTGACGGACAGAGGTGTTCTTTCGATTTCGGGTCCCGATAGCTTGGCTTTCCTGCAGGGAATCGTCACGAACGATATGGAGCAAGCTACGCCGGACACTGCAATTTACGCGGCTATTCTGACTCCTCAGGGCAAATATCTGCACGACTTTTTCGTTTTCAATTCTGGTGATCGCTATCTAATCGATTGCTCGGCGCATCAGATCGATTCTTTGATAAAACGGCTCACGATGTATCGCCTACGCGCACAAGTCGAAATCGAGAATTTAACAGACGAACTTTCTGTGTTCTCGCTGATTGGCGCGGATGCCGGAGAAATTAAACAGGGTGCGGCATTCGTCGATCCCAGGCTACCGGCGCTTGGTGTCAGGGCGATTATACCCTCTGAATTTGCTGAAAAATTTTTTCGAGAAAAAGGGATTACAGTTTCCACCACCGATGCCTACAACGCAAAGCTCATCGCCGCGGGTGTTCCGGGCGGTATTGATGACGATTTTTTAAAAAAATCATTTCCTTTGGAGCTAGGCTACGATGAGCTCAATGCGATTTCATTTAACAAGGGATGCTATGTCGGTCAGGAGGTGACCGCCCGTATGAAAGTAAGAAAGCTGGTCAAGAAGCGTATCGTGCCGGTGAAAATAGAGGGCCCATCCCTTGAACCGGATTCATCGGTCTTGCTTGCCGAAAAGGAAGTCGGCCGCCTGGTACTTGCTGAGGGGGAGAACGGTCTGATTATTCTCCGTGTCGATGCCCTCGAAGAGGCGATAAATGGTAATGAAGAGCTCAGCGTCAATGACACCAAGCTCATTCCTAAAATTCCCGAATGGTTTCAACTACCCGATTAACCCGACGGGCAATCGGACAAAACAGTTTTTAATGCCGTGACATCCGCCGATGCAGCCTGTTGAAAATAGGTCGCGTCCATACCTGCGATTATAAATTTTGCCCCCATTGCAACATATTCGGCCGCGACTGCTGGATCGTTCCTTACACCACCCAACGCAAAAAGCTTGCCTGCATTCATACAAGCTGCTGCTACCCGTTCACACGCGTCCCGGACCTCCGGGCAATTCAAAGAACCCGGTTTCCCAACAACAGCTGATAAATCGGCGGTCCCCACCATAACCATGTCGACCCCTTCGACGTTCGCAATTTCTTCGGCGTTCGATACACCTTTCTCGGTTTCGATCATAACCGTCGTAAATTTTAGATCATCCAGGCGCTTTCCGACCTCTTCCTGAGATAAAGTTTCGAAATTGACCTGCACTGTCGGTCCAACGGCGGACCGCGTACCACCAGGTGGGAAAATACAGGAAGCTGCCAAAGCGGCTGCCTGCTCTTCCGTTTCTACATGTGGAAAAATAACCCCATGAGCACCGCCATCAAGTAATCTTGATGCAAGACCAGTATCGTCCTGAGGTACGCGTACAAAAGGGACGACACCGAAGCCAGGCGCCGCTGCACAGATCGCAGCGGCATCGTCAGTTGAGATGGGGCTATGTTCCATATCTACATAGATCGCATCAAAACCAGCTGATGCAGCGATAGCACCAACATCGACAGTCCGGGCCATGCGAACACATAGGCAAAGTGCAACGTTCTTTTCGGCAATAATCTGATGAATGGTGTTCGGCATTGGCAAACCCTCGTAGGTCTTCGCATCATATTCTGACGTACAATGAAGTCGAAGGCCAATGGCGTGTCATACCAACAACCATCACCATCCTTCGGTAATTGGGTTGGCTCGGATGGTGAGACGGCCGTCATCAATGATAGAGGAAAATTTCCCTGTCCGTGGCGATCAAAATAAATTTATAAAAAAAATAGTTAAACCTAAACTCAACGCAGCGGCGGGACGGTCGAAGCAGTTATAGACAATTTTTTGACGAGGTTTTTCGCCGCTTCATTATCTCCTTTCAACTTCTGATCAAGCACTAGTCGGAGGGCGCCGAGATGGAGCTTTATTACCTGAGTTTGTTTGGGCGAAAGGGTGACTTTGCCTTCGCGCATAAAGTCACAAAGGATACCGGCAATTTCCGTTACGGCGGGGTACCCAAAGGTCGTGCCCTGCCCTTTGATATCATGAACAACGCGAAAGACGTCCCGTATACGCTTTTTTGCGTCAGTCTTTTCGTTTTCGATCTTCTGTGTGGCAGAAGCGATATCGGCAAGGGCCCATTCTTCAAACCCATCAGCTGCAGCGGCGATATTTGCATCAGCTTCTTCAAACCGACGAACAAGGTCTTCTTTTGACACTTTGTTGGCCTGAACCTTAGCCTTCAACATATTTTGCATTTTGCTCTCCGACTCTTTTGGCATCAATTCAACAGTTCATCCAAAGAATTGTTTAGATCATCAATCGCCTTTTGCTGCTCTTTATTCAGTGTTTCGGGTCCGGTTTCTTTAGTATCAACGACTTCCTCTAATTTCGTGTTAACGTCGCAGTGACGCGACATCGCTGCGGCGAGGCGCTCAGGTTCAATGGGTTTCGCAACATAGTCCGACATTCCAGCATCGAGCATTCGTTCTCGATCGCCATTCAACGCATTTGCGGTGAGTGCAACGATAGGAATTTGACTGACGGCACTGTCCAGTGAGCGAATTTCTTTTGTGGCAGTAATGCCGTCCATTTCTGGCATATTTACATCCATTAAAACGAGGTCGAATGTTTCAACCTGAACTGCTTCCAGTGCCAACCGGCCATTCTCGACAACCTCAAGCTCATGTCCGGCTTTTTCCAACATCGTTCGTATAACAAGCTGATTTACTGAATTGTCTTCAGCAACCAGAATTTTGAGGGATTGCCCCGATTTCAACTGAGTGCCGGATGTGTCTGCCTTCGCAGCATCAAGGCCCTCGACAGTTTCCTCTACGCCTTTTTCACCACGAATTGTGAAGTAAAACTTTGTGCCGGTCCCAACCGTACTTTCGACGCCAATCGTTCCTTCCATCATCGAAACAAGCTGTTGGGAAATCGCCAGCCCCAAGCCAGTCCCACCATACTTACGGGTGGTAGAACCATCCGCTTGCGTAAACTTTTCGAAAAGAACATCAAGTTTATCGTTAGGAATTCCTATTCCCGTATCGATAACCTCGAAATGGAGTTCAATCCGCGTATCAGAAATATCAACCTGAGAGATGTTGATTGTGATCGACCCCTCCTCAGTAAATTTTACGGCGTTGCCAACGAGGTTAAAAATGATCTGCCGAAGACGAGTCGGATCGGTTTTAACGATCGGCGACACGTTGGGCGCGATATTTATATTAAAATCAAGGCCGTTTCCGGAGACTTGAGGATCCCAAACAGTCTGAATTACTTCGACGAAGTTCTCTATCTCAAAGTCGATAAGTTCGAGATCCAGGTGTCCCGCCTCAATTTTCGAATAATCCAGAACATCATTGAGAATTTCGAGGAGAGCTTCACCAGCAACCTTGATTGTCCTGGCTTGCATCACCTGTTCTTCATCCAGTTCTGAATCAATCAAAATCCCCGCCATTCCAAGGACCGCATTTAGCGGCGTCCGAATTTCATGGCTCATGGTTGCCAGGAATTCGCTTTTTGCAGCACTCGCTTCCTCAGCTTTTATAGATGCCGCTTCGGCATGTATCGCGGCATTTTCCGCTTCAGTGGTCGCTTGCTTGAGAGCTTTATTTGCTTCTTCCCGTTCCAGAACCCTGCCGAGCACATGTCCTACCTGCCCCAACGCTTGCATCAGATATTCGTCACGTTCAAATTCGGCATGTGTCATCACGGTGAGCACTGCGACGACCTTTGACTGCACGAATATGGGCACTGCAAAGACTGTTCTTATGCCTTTGGCCGCCGCTTTTTCCATGTAAATTGGTGAAGTCGGCAAATGAACATCTTTAGCCCAAATAGGTACACGTCTTTTGGTCGATAGAGCGACGATGCCCTGACTACTATCAATGCGAGCAGTTTCCATCCACTCTTTGAAGTCTGTGTATTTCTCCGGTTCGTCAAAATGCCAAAGCTTGAGCGACTTGAATGAATTCTTCCCATTGTCAGATGGGACGAGAACATGCCCGATAGGCCAGTCAATCGCTTCACAAATATCGTCAAGCGTTTGTTGCAATGCTTCGCGGAAAGTCAAAGACTTATTAGCACTCACCGCGACCTTGTTTAGCAAGGCCGTGATAGCAGCTTGCCGTTCGAGTACAGATTCCCGATTCTTCATATCGGTAATGTCGCTGCGAATGCCGACTATACCGCCATCAGATGTCTGCCGATCGGTGCTTCTGATCCAACGACCTGATCGCAATTGACGTTCCAGGACAACATCCGTTCCCGTATGCGCCTTCATTCCTTCTGCGACATAAGCGTCTACATCGCCTTCTGTAGGAACGGCCGGTGTACCGATTATGGTTTCTCCGGTGATGCGGAGCAAAGCTTCGAATGTTAAACCCTGTCTCATCCCCTTGGCAGCACTCGGGTACATATCAAGGTACTTTGTATTCGCCATAACGATTTTGTCGTCCGAGTCGAATAAAACAAAACCGTCGTTTGTAGCCTCGATCGCATCTTGAAGAATACGATGTGATTTCGACGCTTTTTGTTCGCTCTGCAGCAGTATATCTGCGCGTTTTTTTAATTCTGTAATATCCGTTCGCAGACTAACCGTACTGTCATCGCTTGTCCTATAAGCAGACATTCTCACCCAACGGCCATCTATCAGACTTTGTTCCAGTGAGAGTTCGGGTTCACGGTGAACGGAGAGAATTCGTTCGATTTCCTCCCGCGCCTTTTCTGGATCACTAGAAAAATCTGGATGTTTCCCGACAGAGAATTTGAGTAGCTCTTCGAATTGTATCCCCGGTTGCATCATTGGTGCGGTGCTAGGGTACATGTTCTTATAAGTTGAATTTGCTAAAACGAATTTGTCGTCCTTATCATATAGTGCGAAACCATCGCTTAGGGCTTCGATGGCATCAATGAGCTGTTGACGTGCCAGCGAAGCCTGCGCCTCACTTTTGCGAAGATTCTCTTCATTTCGCATACGAACGGTAATGTCCCGGAATGTAACGACGACACCTTCAACCTCGTTCACATCGTTTCGCAATGGACTTACATTGTAAGCTGCAGGAAACGATTGTCTGTCGGTCTTCCACATCGTACCGCTTGCAACACGTAGTTCCTCACCATTCTTCAATACCTCCAGAACGGGAGAGGCCGAATTTTTCTCATCGGCTGCAATCAATGGATCCATTTCTTCGTACGATCGACCTACGATACTGTGCAGATCCCATCCGATCAGCTGTGCTGCGGCTGGATTTGCGAAGGTAATATTGCCGTCTAGATCGAGTCCAAAAATACCTTCGACCACAGATGCGAGAAGAAGTTCGTTGCGTTTCGATAGGTCTGCCAACGCATGCTCAGCTCTTTTTCTTTTACTGATGTCGCGATTCATCGCGATCCATGCAGGTTTCCCATCCCAGGTGAAGTCAATGGCACATGCCTCGACATCGATTATCTCACCCTGCAGCGTTTGCCGCTTTGTCTCGACCCAGGGCATCGCCCGGTCGTCCGGCCGACGTGAACGGGCCCTTGCACGTGGATCATTGGGATTATCGCGGAGTTCTTCGGGTACCAGAACGTCACCGTTTAATCCAATCAGTTCCTGTTCATCTTTCGCGCCAAATAGCCTTACCGCGGCCGGGTTGCTAAAGGCGATGCAATCGTCCACGACAACACGAATTGCGTCAGGGGAACACTCAATTAACCTGCGGTAACGCTCCTCGCTTTCGGTTAAAGCCTCAACAAATTTCTTGTGAGAATTCGCGTGTCGTCGAAAAATCATTCCAACTGCAATTGCAATGAAAAACAGAAACAGTCCAACACCAGCTAATGCAGCATTCTTGACCTCGACCAACTCACTGTGACGGCGGGTCATATTCAGAAATATCTCTGCCCCACCCGCGAGAGTCGCATTGTCGAAAATTGGAACCAGAGCCGTAACGATTACTCTATTTGATGATTTTTGATGATTGATATTTATCTGCACACCACCTCGGCCGATATTGCGGGCATAAATTTGGCTGTCTTTTTGTTCGCGCACGATGAGATCTTCGGGTTCGAAAACAATGGAGCCCTGACTGTCAACAAGTCGTAAACCATTCACCCCGGTTATCCCGACTATTTCCTCGATCTTTCGAATTTCGTTCTCTTCAAGATCGCGATCCGCAAGAATAGAGCCGATTTTAGGAATTCCGTTTTCGAGATTTTTTACGACTGTCGAACCAACCTCACTGGCTTCAGACTGCAGCAGGAATTTTTCAGCGTGCTCCAGGCTGAAGTACAGACATCCCAGGCAAAATAAAAGGACCGCAAAAAGGGCGCAGCCAACCCGGCCATCAGTGGTATTCCACCACGATTGTTCTACTCCTGTTAAGGTTTGGCTGCCCGACAAATTCCTACTCGCACAAAGTTCTGAAAAACCAACGTGCCGTTGTAGAACACGTACTATTAAAACGCGCTTAACGTGCGGCCATACGACCTGTGCGATAAATCACATGTTAATCTCGCCGTAGGCAGGAGTGAATTGAAGCTATAGTCTTCAAAACATGACAAAAACCGACATCAACCTTGGCTATTTCAACGCCGCTGCCGCAAGGGCATTCCCGGAAAATACCGCGTTAATTGACCTTTCCCGTTCACCCGAGAAGATCGTCTCACATGGTGAGCTGGACCTCCGCATGACTTCCGTCGCCAAATTGTTATATGACGTTGGGTTGCAGGCGGGTGATCGTCTGCTTCTTGCCATGAGCAACCGGTTTGAATTCATCGAAATCTTTTTCGGTGCGATACGCGCTGGCATTGTTCCTATTCCCCTCAATATCAAACTAGGCGCGGAAACCATAAGCTTCATCATCGAGGATTCGGGATGCCGGGGCGCAATAGTCGAGCCAGCTTGTCATACGCAGATCGTTGAAATCATTGAGAAGCATAATCTCGACACCCGAATTGCGGTTGAGCCAGTCCCTAAGGGGTGGCACGATTATGATGCGGCACTTTCAGCTGTTGAGCCTGACAAATTTGTGCCACCGACCATCTCTTCGGGGCAGATTGCATTCCTACCCTATACATCTGGATCGACGGGTCGTCCTAAAGGCGTGTTGCTGACTCATGAAGGGATGTTGTGGGGTATTAGGACCGCGCAAGAGCACTGGCCATGCAAACCAACTGACTGCACTTTGGTCGCCGGTCCCCTGTTCCACAAAAACGCGATGCGGGTTTCAATAAAACCCAAGCTACATGCCGGTGCCTCCGCCGTTATTCTGCCGAAATTTGAACCACGCATCATGTTGCAGGCCCTAGCGGACTATAAATGCACCGACACCGGTGGTGTCCCGGCAATGTATCGGATGATGCTCGCGGAAGATGAGCTGCTAGGAAATTTGAAATTTCCGAATTTGGAATGTCTCGAAATGGGGTCCGCGGTCGTGGGCGCCGACCTTTTGAACGCGGTCGAACAAGGTTTTGGCGCTGACGTTGAAGAGGCCTATGGCTTGACTGAGGGCGGCGGACCGCTACGCAAACCACTCGACGGGCGCGTCGTTCCGCGCGGCAGTTGCGGTGTTCCAGCGCCCGAGGTAGCCGTGAAACTTGTTGGAGAAGATGGGCAGGACTCCAACAGCCATGGCGAGTTTTGGGTGAAATCGCCAGCTGTCCTTTCTGGATATAACAACCGGCCAGACCTCAACGAAGAACGTTTAACCGATGGCTGGCTTCATACCGGCGATATTTTCCGCAAAGACGAAGATGGGTTCTTTTACTTCATGGGTCGCATCGATGATCAATTCTCCTGTGGCGGCGAGAATATATATCCAAAAGAGGTCGAACTTCTCCTCGTTCAGCATCCAGATATTATCGATGCAGTTGTAATGCCGATAGCTCACGAAGTGAAAGGTCTAGCGCCGGCCGCGCTCGTCACAGTGAAGTCAGGCTCAAACAGCACCGAAGACAAAATAAAAGCTTTTACGCTTGAACATGGTGCGGCCTACGCGCACCCGCGTCGTGTCATTATCGTCGATGCGCTCCCCGTCGGAGGAACCGGAAAAGTCGACCGCCCTGCCGCCAAGAAAATTATCGAGGATACAATCGCCGGTAACCCTCTCTAGGGTCGGATGATTATCTTTCCGAAAAAAGCGCGATCCTCCATCATCGTTTCTGCCTCGCCAGTTTTTTCCAACGGCAAGACGTCACTTATGACAGGGTCTAGTTTGCCTTCTGCTGCGTACGCCACGGACTTGGCAACATCATTCTGGCTATAGCTGTTGGAACCCAGCACATCGAGTTCACGTACCCAGATATAACGCAGATCGGTTTCAGGTGAATGTCCCGCCGTCGCACCACAAGTCAGGACACGCCCTCCGGGTTTTGCAGTTCTCAAGCAAGGTGCCCAGGTATCACCACCGGTAAAATTGACGACTACGTCGACACCCTTCTTTTCCGAAATCTTCCATGTCGCCGCGCTAAAATCTTCTTCAGCATAATTGATCGTAAAATCTGCGCCCAAAGCCGCCAGCTTTTCGCATTTTTCTGCGGACCCGGCAGCAGCAATTACTTTGGCCCCTACCATTTTTCCATATTGAACGCTGGCTATGCCAACGCCACCACTGGCACCCAGAACCAACATAGTTTCACCAGCGGAGAGCCGACCACGATGAAATAACATCCGATGGGCGGTGCCGTAATTGATCGGAATTGCGGCACCCGTTTCAAAAGACAAGTTGTCCGGCAACTTAACCAGATTTTGAACGGGCACCCGAACCATCTCCGCAAGGCCGCCGATGAGCTGTTCGCCGATCATTCCTTCATGGGTATCAGGGTTGAGCGTCACCCGGTCGCCGACCGCCCAATCCGAAACGTCGTCCCCAACGGCGCAAATTTCGCCAGCAATGTCGCCACCCGAAATAAAGGGCATCGGAACAGGAAACCCTGGCATGCCACGGCGCACAAAAATATCCAGATGGTTTAGGCCGCAGGCCTTTACGCGCACGATAACGTCATTCGCACCCGGCTCGGGATCGGGCCAATCGCGATAGACGATGTTTTCGATGCCGCCTTGTTTCTCAATAACTGCTGCTTTCATAGCAGCAATGTTAGCGGCATTCCCTCAAATGTCACACCGGCCTATTCTGTTTTTGAAGAATAAAACAGGAGAAGCTATCATGGCCGACTGGATGGAAACCCATCGCGCTGTCGTACACCCGTGGTATTGCGATCACATCGGACACATGAATGTCAGGTTTTATGGGCATTTTTTTGACGACGCCGGTTTCCATATCTGGAACAGGATTGATGGTGCCAAGGATGCGATGGAGAAACACGGCGTAGGAGTCGTCGTCGCGCGAACGACAAATGATTTCATTCATGAAGCCAATGCCGGAGAACTTCTCGTCGTGAAAAGCGGCTTTACCCGACTTGGCAACAAAAGTCTGACCTATACACAGCGCATGACCAATGCTGAAACGGGCACGCTCATCGCGACGCAGGAAGCTGTCGAGGTCATTTTCGATGCGCAAAAACGGCAATCAACCGACATGCCGGATGAAATACGCGAGATTCTGAAAAAGGCGCTCGTATCTGTCGAGGAAGATTAAGGATGCACCGTCTCGGTGAACATATCGGTCGGTAGTTCTGTGCCAAGCCCAAGCTCTTTCGCCTTGTTGTATACTACATAGCCCGTTGCGGCGAACTGATACCCCATCCCCAAGTTGTTGAGGAAGCAGGAGCACTGCTCGTCGTTGGTTCGTCCTTCGCGGTCACCGTTGATGATCTGGGGTAACGACGGCAATGAGTCATGCCACTCATCCTGTTCGACACCGTACGACCCAACCTTGTCTTCGCCTACCAAGACACCATGCGTATAAATCATCTCAGCGTTGTCGTCGTGATCCAAAAGCACAAAGAGTTCGATATCAGGCCACGCCGCTTTTTCAACTTCTGTCGCGCCCGGACGCACGGTGCCGATATGCATGCCGGGCTCTAGCCATTCCTGCAAGAAAACCGGCATCACCGCGTTGGTCGCACAAGCCACCATCTGCGCGCCCTTACAGGCCTCTTCACCTGTATCACAGACGCGAACTTCCTTCTCTAGCGCCTCTTCCATTTCAGCGGCAAATGCCTTCCGGTTTTCAGGGTTCGGGCTGTACACGCGGATATCCTTCAGATCTCGAACGACATCGTGCGCTAGAACAGCAGCGCCTGCCTGCCACCCCGACCCCAGGACAGCCAACGTATCGGCATCTTCAAGCGCCATATATTTGGCAGCAATCCCGTTGGTCGCCCCGACCCGCATTCGCTGCATTACCCCATCAGGACAAATCATAAGCGGTTCGCCATTGTGCGTACTGAATAAAAGAACCAAACCCACATAACGATCATTCGGCGCGGCAGGAACTTTCACGCGGCGCATCTCATTTCCCTTAGTCGGAAACGTCAGAATGTCGGAATTCAGGCGGATCGCCCCAACACCAAGTTTCGGGATGACGCCATCCATCGATTTCAATGCATAGAGCCCGTCGTCGCGCAAAGTGGTGGGCGTGACAATGTCCGAGCGGCGCCGGTTACCGCCGCGGCCTTCGACAAGCTCTATGTAGGCTTCTTCCAAAACCGGAACGAGCTCCTCCATATGGAGCACCTGCTCGATATCTTCGTTGGATAATATAAGCGTCATTTTGAGCGACCTTCTCTCACCGCATTGCTCTTAGATCGATGTTACCGGCACACCCTCACGGGTATGCAAAATATTCTTACTCAGCACATCATAATTAACGTCTCGTTTTTCGACCAGAGACGCAGAGCGGATTCGTTGATCCTTTGCAGTCAGACCGGGTGGATCGTCACCGCGTTCATTCATTTTCACGGCATTCAGCAAACGGCGACGTATCATGATGATCGATTTGTCACTATTCACGAGATATTCGAGCTGTCTTTGGTGTATCTCACCCTGGCTTTCCTGCATTGCCTTGTCCTGAAGGCCGACGGTATAGACTCCATTGAAGGTTTTTTCAGCGCGTTGCCCCTCGCGATCAATAAAATAGTCGTTGTCACGGTTCGCCTCAGCCCGCAAATCGGGACCGAGTTTAACGTGAGTGCCCTTGCCGTCTTTCATTGCCGATCGCTCTGAATTGGATAGCGGACGGGTTGGGTGGCAACTGATGATCCAGCGCCAAAAACTTTCGTCGTCGCGTGGAACCCATGCATTCGATCCCATCGCAAAATCGCCATAAGGCGGTGCAATCGTGAAGCAAGGCATAATCCACTGGCCGATACGCCAGTAGAAGCTGTCAGATTCTGCGTCACGCCGAGCAATCACATTTGTTCCGTAGGGCTGATCGACACTGTCGTAAAAAATATCTGTCGCGGAGGTCAGGTCGGCCCCCGTCGTGCCTTTGTGCAATGGATCCGTACTGAGCTCGTATTTATGCAAAAACGGCACATGCACGGGATCAATTCCACCTTCAAGTCCCTGAAGCCAGTTGCATTCCTCCCAGCGCCTCGTTGCATAACGATGGGCATCAGACACCAGACAATATTCATATTCCGGCGGTGGCGGTTTCTTCTCTGGCGGCCCCATATAGGTCCAAACAATTCCCCCAGCTTCGACTGCGGGATAGGCCTTAATTTTCGGTTTGATATCCCACAGATCGAAATCGGGTTCAGAAGGTATTTCGACAACATTGCCTTCGAGATCAAATTTCCAACCATGATAAGAACAGCGCAGGCCGCAATCCTCATTCCTGGCAAAAAACAGGTTGGCGCGCCGATGCGGACAGAATTGATCGAGGACACCAACCTTGCCGTCACTTGCCCTAAAGACGATCAAATCCTCACCCATGAGCTTGAGACGCATCTGACCGCCGCCGGCATCAGGTATTTCGTCTGATTGGACAGCTGGCAGCCAATATCGCCGCAAGAGATTACCCATAGGCGTCCCTGGCCCGGTGCGGGTCAGAATTTCGTTTTCTTCTTCTGTAAAAAGCGAATATGAGGTCGACACCCCAAAAACCTCCCGAATTTGGCTTTTCTAAATTTTATTATCAAAAAGGGTAACAGCGGCCCCTGCTTCTAACAAGGAGAAGCAATTGCATCATTCCTTGCAACACTCGCTCCGATCTCTTCGGAGTAAATAAAGAAATACCCAACAATTAAAATATTTAGACATATTATCTCTCTGTTGCGCTGGCACCCTCGGCACGGTATGCCAACGGACCGTCGCCATCCGTAATTTCAACAACCGATCATTTTATGGGTTTCGAAGAGCTCACCATTGTCCTGACCGCCATCGCAATTGGTTCCTATTTCAAAGGAGCAGTCGGAATAGGACTACCAACGATCGCCGTACCAACATTGGCCGCCTTTATCGGCGTGGAACACGCGATTGTGGTCCTCACGATCCCGGTGGCGGCAAGCAATATCTGGATTTGTTGGCGCTACCGAAAAATGACCAGCGATGTACCGCATCTCAATATTTCATTGATTTGCGCCGCCGTAGGAACCGCCTCTGGGACCTTTGTATTGGCTTCCCTGACCGATAACGCCCTTCTTTGGCTTATTATCATATGGCTCGGCTTGTATTTGCTCATTCTCGCCGTCAAACCTGACTTTCAGCTTAAAGGTAAAGCCGCAAAACGAGGCGCACCTGCCCTCGCCTTGTTTGGAGGAGCCTGTCAGGGAGCCACCGGAATCGCCGGTCCAGTCGTCGCGACCTGGATACATTCTTATCGCTTACAAAGTAAAACATACGTTTTCGCCGCCTCTTTAATGTTCTTAGCAATCTCGGGTACGCACGTTTTTGCGGTCGGTGGTCTAGGCCTCTACACCGAAGACCGCATTATTCAAGGACTTTGGGCGATCGTTCCAACAGTTCTGTTCACGCAGTTCGGCATGTGGACCACGCCCTACATCAGCACCAAGTGGTTTAACCGGCTTGTTATCTCGGTGATCGTCATTATGTGGTTCAAGCTGATCTGGCAGGCTGTTGGCTGATGACGAAAACCGTCATCGCGGTCAGGCATGTCGAGTTTGAACATCTCGGCAGTTTCGCGGCGATTTTAGAGGACCGCGGATATACCGTCCGTTACGTTGACGCCGGAATCAACACAATTTCTACATCTCACTCCGATGACGCAGATCTGCTGGTTGTTCTTGGTGGGCCCATCGGCGCATACGAAGATGATCGCTACCCGTATCTAACGGATGAACTTGCTTTAATTCAGCGACATCTCGCCGCGAAACGACCAATTTTGGGCATTTGTCTTGGTGCTCAACTCATTGCGCGTGCGTTAGGGTCGAAGGTCTACCCCGGGTCAAAAAAAGAGATCGGATGGTCACAGTTAAATATTAATAATCAAATAGATGGAAATCTTCTTGAATATTTAACTTTAAATAATAATCAGGTTCTCCACTGGCATGGAGATACGTTCGATTTACCGGATCACGCCTCTTGCCTCGCTTCAACCGACGTTACACCCAATCAGACCTTTATCGTCGGTGATACCGTGCTTGGATTACAGTTTCATATTGAGGTTTTGAGTGGCGAAATAGAACGCTGGTTGATCGGTCATGCCAGCGAAATTGCTGCTACTGACGGCGTTACCGTGGAAAAAATCAGGTCTGATACGTCGAAGTACGGTCCTGCCCTAGAGAAAGCCGCGAGAACCATATTTTCAGACTGGCTCGACAGAGCTGGACTCTAGTATTTATTCCGCTGCCGCTGGCATTGGGCAAGTGACGCCGGTACCGCCCAACCCGCAATAGCCCGCGGGGTTCTTGGCGAGATATTGCTGGTGATAATCCTCAGCGTAATAAAACTCCGGCGCATCTTTAATTTCTGATGTGATGCCGCCATGGCCTGCTGCCATCAACGCCTCACCAAACATTTGGAACGATTTTTCAACTGCCGCACGCTGTTCTGCGGAATAGACATATATCCCCGACCGATATTGTGTCCCAACATCATTGCCCTGGCGCATACCCTGCGTCGGGTCATGTCCTTCCCAGAATACCTTGAGAAGCGCTTCAACGCTGACTTCCTTCGGATCAAAAACCACCAGAACAGCTTCGGTATGGCCGGTTCGTCCTGAGCAAACCTCTTCATAAGTCGGGTTTTTGGTGTGGCCGGCGATATAGCCTACCGCGGTCGTGAAAACACCTGGTGTTTGCCAGAATATCCGCTCCGCGCCCCAGAAACAGCCAAGCGCGAACACGATCTGCTCCATCCCATCCGGAAAAGGCGGTTTCAAGGGGTTTCCGTTGGCAATATGCTTGTCGGATACCTGCAAAGCCGTATCACGCCCTGGCAACGCATCTTCAGCAGATGGAACTTCCAATTTTCGCGGCGAAAACCACATAGCGTACCTCTTTGGTTAACCTGCCTCCACAAGATAGGCATTTTCAGGCGCCACCGCTAGACTCTAACAAGACCTCTACGATAGTTTGATCGCTGTATTTAGCGGAGAAATTTGATGGCTGATATTGGGTTTCGGAGTTTTCTGGATGATCTTGACAAGGCAGGGGAGCTAAAACGCATCACCAAGCCTGTCGATTGCCGCCAGCTATCTGCACTCGGCGAACAGGCCGATCAGGCAACCATATTTGAGAATATCGAGGGCTATCCCGGCTGGAAGGTCGCGACGGCATTGGTTTCCACACGCAAACGGCTCGGTATTGCAATGGGTTGCACGGAAAGCCGTATCGCGTTTGAGTTTGAAGAAAAGTCGAGCAAGCCAATTGATCCTGTCATCGTCAATAACGCACCCTGTCAGGAAGTCGTGATGGAGGGCGATGACGTCGATCTGACGAGCATCCCACTACCATTGATGCATCTGTACGATGGTGGACCCTATATTTCCGGCACCTTCGCGGTCTCTCAGGACCCCGATCATGGTTCAAATGTCGGCTGTTACCGGTTGATGTACCGCACACCCAACGAGACCGGCATCGATCTTGTCTCGCCATCGGACATGCGATTTTACTATCAGCGTGCCCTAGACAAAGGCGAGCCACTGCCTATCGCCATCGCGGTCGGAGTTCATCCGCTCGATATGCTAGCAGCATCCTACAAGGCCCCGATTGATACCAACGAATTGGCGCTGGCAGGCGGATTGCGTGGCGAAGCGCTCGAGATGGTCAAATGCAAGACATTGGACCTCGAAGTCCCTGCCGATGCCGAAATCGTCCTGGAAGGCGAATTGCTACCGATTGGCTGGACGGCTGACGAGGGTCCGTTCGGTGAGTTCAGTCAGATTTCTGGGGATGTGAAGTGGAATCCCATCTTCCGCATCAAATGCATTACTCATCGCAAAAATCCAATTTTTTATATGCTCCAAATGCCGTGGGAGAATGACTGGCTGTCTGCGCCTGTTACCGAGGCGGCCGGTTTGCAGGCCTTGCGCGTTGCCAGCGTACAGCCGGTGGATATCCGCGCACCTGTCGGTAGTTGCGGTTATTGGGCGCTTATCGCCTCGATCAAAAAGCGTCCTGGCGAGGGCAAGAATGCCGTCACCGCCCTGCTTTCGGTGGCCGAGGTAAAATACGTTGTCGTCACCGACGATGATATCAACATTCACGATCCCGATGAACTGGACTGGGCGATCGCTTTCCGGGTTCAGGCCGATGAAGATGCAATCATCCTGAAAGGCGCGCGGGCGAAACATATTGATCCAAGCGTCAAATCCTGGGAGCTCGGTAAGGGCGGCCTGCCAACGACCGCCAAAATTGGCATCGATGCGACAATCCCCGAAGGGGTTCCACCCATATTGTATCGCCGGATCAAGAATTACGGTCGCGACCGTATTAAACTGGAGGATTTCGAATGAGCCCGCTGGCAACCAAGATCAAGACCTCGCTCGAATCCGAGGCTCAGCAATTTCACGATGTCGTGGACGAACACATGGATGTACCGTGGCAGGAATTCCTGAGAGCCTGGGGCGAGTTACGCGCCATCGACATCCTACAGCGCGACGATGAGGGTGCTTATTTTATCGAAGTGAGTTGATTTAGCCGCGCATTTTACACATGTTGCAGGCACCAAATTTCATGATGGAGATATAGAGTGGCGACGCCAGACAAGTCTGACAATCATCAAGCAATGAACTTTATTAATGGCGAGTACCGGACCGGCAGTTCAGGAAAAACATTTAATAATATCAGCCCTGTAAACGGTTCCCTCCTGTCGATCGTCCATGAGGCCAGCGAAGCTGACGTCGATGACGCGGTCCAAGCTGCCAAGGCGGCGCTGAAAGGTCCCTGGGGAACAATGCCTCTTGCAGATCGCCTCAAACTAGTGACAGCGATTGTCGGCGGCATTCAGGATCGATTTGATGATTTCCTTCAGGCCGAAGTTGCGGATACCGGGAAGCCGGTGAGCCTCGCATCGCACCTTGATATTCCACGCGGCGCGGCGAATTTTGAAGTGTTTGCAGACATCATGCGCAATCATCATGGTGAGAGTTATCGCATGCCAACGCCTGATGGTACGGGTGCGCTGAACTACACGGTCAGCAAGCCCAAGGGCGTCATCGGCATTATCTGCCCCTGGAATCTGCCTTTGCTGCTTATGACATGGAAGGCAGGCCCTGCGCTCGCCTGCGGCAATACGATTGTCGTGAAGCCATCAGAAGAGACACCGTCGACCGCCGCTTTGCTAGGGGAAGTTATGAACGACGTTGGGGTACCGCCTGGCGTCTACAACGTGGTCCAGGGAATGGGCCCCGGCTCCACGGGTGAATTCCTGACAAGACATCCCGACGTCGACGCCATCACCTTTACTGGCGAAACCCGCACGGGTGAAGCAATCCTGCAGAATGCCGCCGTGGGTGTACGCGATGTCTCATTTGAGCTTGGCGGCAAGAATCCCGCCATCGTTTTTGCCGATTGCGACATGGATAAAGCCATCGAAGGCACGATGCGATCTGCTTTCGCCAATTGCGGCCAGGTCTGTCTCGGCACCGAACGGGTTTATGTTGAACGGCCGATCTTTGATGAGTTTGTAAGCCGTCTGAAAGAGGGCGCGGAAGGGCTCGTTTGTGGCGTTCCTGAAGAAAATTCGACGTCACTCGGCCCGTTGATTAGCAAAGAACATCAGGAAAAAGTTCTCGGCTATTACAATAAAGCCAAAGATGAAGGTGCGACAGTCATTACAGGCGGCGGTGTGCCCGATATGATTGATATGAATGAAGGCGCGTGGATCGAACCCACCATTTGGACCGGTCTCCCGGAGGATTCCGCTGTAAACCAGGAAGAAATCTTCGGGCCCTGCTGCCACATTTCACCGTTTGATACAGAAGACGAAGCGGTCGAAAAAGCCAACGACACGCCTTACGGGCTTGCGTGCTCAATCTGGACGGAAGATCTGACACGTGCCCATCGCGTTGCACCGAAAATGGAAGTTGGAATTTGTTGGGTAAATAGTTGGTTCCTGCGTGATCTACGGACACCATTTGGCGGCTCCAAACAATCCGGCATCGGACGTGAAGGCGGGAACTACTCGCTCGAATTCTATACCGAGATGAGCAACGTCTGTGTAAAGCTGTAGGGCCAAATTCTATATTCGCCACCCTCGCGCACGATTAAAAAGGTCTGTAATCCAGTATGCCTGAGCACCAATTGCAGCGGCAGGCAATAGAAGCCAGAGGATATCAAACAGCGCGAGTGCGAACACGATCATGCAGAAGTCCGCTCTACTGAATTTGTGAAATATCAAGATCAGCCAATCGATAATATTTTCAGGCTCTTTCTGCACGACCGCCTGTTCTTCTCTCGTTTGAGCGTTTTCCTCTGCCTCTTTCCCTGCGTAATAAAAAAGATCAACTACATAATCGATAGTTGCGCCGACAGTCGCGGCCACGCCGCACCAGAACCAAAATATAGTGTCGCTGGCAATCCAGGTTCCGTATCCAAGCGCTATAAAAAAAACACTGTCAACGAGCCAATCGACGACATCATCAAACTTGGCACCAAATTCCGAAGACAAATTCTTAAGCCGCGCGATTTCGCCATCGCAGTTGTCTAACGTGTAACCAAGGACGAATAGCGCCCCCCCAATAAGACCGTCCTGATAATTGCCCTGCGCGAAAAACCATGCCGCCGCCAATCCGGATAGAAGCGACAGCGCCGTTACATGATTGGGGGTTAAGGGCGTAAGCAGCAACAATTTCGTCAATCGATACGAAAATTGCCTGACCAGAGGGAAGAGCTGTTCCGGCTTGGTCAATGCCGGGCGATCTCCTGAACTTGTCTGGGGGTCGGTCATAAAATTAGATTATCTACACACTTGGTTTCCAACTCTGTCTAATCGAGGCAAGTGATCGAAGCAAGTTTCGAACCAGCACAGCGAACAAGCATCTGGTCATGTCTTCACTCTCCGCTTAAAACCGAGAAAGACAGAGAACAAAACGCTGCAAAACATGAAAATCGCGTCATATATCGGTTTGGTTGTGGGCCTCGCCATTTTGATCGCCCTGATTGTCTGGCAAGGGTTGGAAGACATTGTCACGCTCCTCGCTGCCTCCGGATGGGCGCTTTTGCTAGTGCCTGCAATTTGGTTTCCGACCGTTTTAATGAATGCGCGGTGCTGGCAACTTCTTTTCCTAAAAGATCATCGCCCGAGCTTCTGGCAGGCGTTCTATGCGCAATGGATGGGGCGCGCAGTAAATACGCTTCTTCCAGTGGCATCCATTGGCGGTGAGGTTGTAAAGGCACGTGTCATAACACTTTGGGGAACAGATGCTCGTCATGCCAGTGCCTCTACCATTGTCGATAAGACAGTACAGGTCATTACATTAATTCTGTGGGGCGTGTTGGGGATATCCCTGCTTTCGATAATGACACTCGAAGACGATCTCGTCGCAACCGGTGCAATTGGGTTGGCATTGCTGGGTGCCGGCGTTGCAGGATTTATTGTCGTACAAAAGGCAGGAATATTTGGCATCGTTGTCAAATCCGCACACAAAGTCACCAAGTCCGGTTTTTTGGGCAAACTGATCGACACGGCGGATCAAATTGATGAACTCGTTTTAGAAGTTTACCGACAAAGAAGCGTACTGGCAGCGGCGACATCCTGGCGATTTGGTGCCTTGATTTTGCAAACTGGCGAAGTCTGGCTGGCAGCCCAACTTCTGGGTTTCCCTATCGGCCTTCTGGAAGCTCTTATGCTAAAGAGCCTGAGTTCCGTGCTTAGCGATGCGGCATTTGTCGTGCCCAACAGTTACGGCGTGCAAGAAGGTGCATTCGTTGTGCTCGGCGGTCTCATAGGCATGCCGCCTGATATCGCGATCGCAGTGTCGCTGGCTATTCGTATACGGGAATTTTTGATTGATGTTCCTGGCCTTGTTATGTGGCAACACGCTGAAGGCAAAGTGCTATTTCGCCGACGTCGTTCCACCGAATCAAGGAATATGCAGACTGGGGAAGATGAGAAGATTTAACTGCGTTGGGGCCGCAGTAAGATTGTACTTTGGACGGTTACAGGTTAGACATAGCGCCCGAATAATACCGTCGTGATGGGGTAGTCCGGTTTGGTGTTCACCATACCTACAATTTTGTCTGTTTTGGCGTTGTCGCTGTTCCTGTTTTCCGTTGGATACATGGTCATCGCGATAGGTGGCGTCCTTATTTTCGGCAGGAGAATACGAAAAGAACCTCCGGCATCAAACGATCTTTCTGTGACGGTTTTAAAACCGATTTGCGGCATAGAACATGAACTTGCGGATAATCTAAGATCGTTCTGCCGTCAGGAATACGGCCAACATCAGTTGATATTCGGTGTCCGGGACAAAAATGATCCGGCAATTCCAATCATAGAGACGGTCATAAAAGAATTCCCCGAAAGAGATATCGAACTCGTTATTGATGATCAGATCATCGGGTCAAATTATAAAATCAGCAATTTGGCCAATATGGCGAAATATGCGAAGCACGATGTCTTCGTAATTTCAGACAGCGATATGCGCGTCAGACCTGACTACCTGACACGTGTGGCAGCACCACTTGTAAATCCGAAAGTCGGGGCGACAACCTGCCTCTATTCAGGTTTGGCTGCCTCCGGCATCGCGTCGCGGCTCGGTGCCATGTTTGTCAATGACTGGTTTCTACCGTCAGCGCTTATACCAACCATGTTCGGAAAGCTGACATTTTGCTTCGGAGCCACAATGGCTGTCCGCCGAACTGTCCTGGAGAGCTTTGGCGGGTTCTCAGCGCTGGCAGATTTTTTGGCAGACGATTATATGCTTGGCAGACACGTCGTCGAAAAAGGCTATGACGTTGCCCTGGTTCCATATGTCGTCGAAAACATCATTCTGGAACAGGACCTGAAAGGTGTTTTCTTGCACGAAATCAGGTGGGCCAGAACGATTAGGTCGGTGCAGCCCGGGGGATATGCTGCATCCGTTCTTACAGAGGTATTTCCTCTATCGATCCTGGCATCAATTGGTGCCTTTACTTTAGGCGCTTCATCCACAATTTCATTATTACCGATTGTGGTGGCTTTGGGATTCAGATTGGTTTTGCACTACTCAGTCTGTCGTGGATTAACAAGTGGAAATTCCTGCGGCGCTTGGCTTATACCGTTTCGGGATCTGCTATCGTTTGCGGTTAGAATTTACAGTTTTTGTGGTACGAAAGTGTTGTGGCGGGAGAACGAGTTTGTTGTATTGGCCGACAACCGGCTAAAAGTAGCAAAGTAGTTCGGGTTTAATGAATTGGGGAAGTCGGGATTAAAGATGAAGAAGACGCTGTTTTTGAGCCCTCCAACATATGACGGTTATGACGGTGGCGCCGGATCTCGGTACCAATGCAAACGCGAAGTAAAATCGTTTTGGTACCCAACATGGCTTGCACAACTGGCAGCACTTGTACCGGATAGTAAATTGATCGACGCGCCGGCGCGCGGTTTGTCCGTTGACGATGTATTACGTGAAGCCAAGGACCATGAGTTTTTGGTTCTCTATACCTCAACCCCGTCATTCGCGAACGATGTCAAAGTTGCGGAATCATTTAAAGAGCATAATCCTGAAATTATGATTGGGTTCTGTGGTGCCCATGTCGCAATCAATAACGAGGCTGCAATTGTCGCCTCCCCCGCAATTGATTTTGTCTGCGACACTGAATTTGATTTTACTATCAAGGAAATTGCTGAAGGCAAGCCACTTGAAGAGGTTGTCGGTATCACGATCCTAAAAGACGGCGAGCCACATTTTACCGGCAAACGCCCGCTGATCGAAAATATGGATACATTGCCGTGGGTTGCTCCGATTTATAAGGAAAACCTGGTTACAACAGATTACTACAACGGCTACATGCTCCATCCCTATATGTCGCTTTATACCGGCCGCGGATGTAAGTCGCGTTGCACATTTTGCCTTTGGCCGCAAACGATTGCCGGCCATAACTATCGGACCCGTTCCGTTAAAAACGTTGCAGCGGAAATAGCCTGGGCACGTGATAATTTTCCCGAAATCAAAGAATTCTTCTTCGACGACGATACGTTGACCGATAATAGAGAAAACGTTGAGGCCTTGGCGCGTGAACTCGGAAAGCTGGGCGTAACATGGTCCTGCAATGCCAAAGCCAATGTGCCATACGACACACTGAAAGTTATGAAAGAAAATGGACTGCGATTGCTTTTGGTTGGTTACGAATCCGGAAATCAGAAAGTCCTGAACAATATCAAAAAAGGTATCCTCGTAACTAAGGCGAAGCAGTTCACCCGTGACTGTCACGAGCTTGGTATCCTGATCCACGGCACCTTTATCGTTGGATTGCCCGGCGAAACCCGCGATACCATCGAAGAGACAATTCGTTACGCACAGGAGATAAATCCGAAAACGATTCAGGTATCCTTGCCGGCAGCCTATCCGGGAACCTTCCTGTACAAACAGGCTACAGAAAATGGATGGCTTGTGGCTGAAGAAGGCAATGAACTGGTCGCCGAAAACGGCGTACAAAACAGCGTTCTGCACTACGATCATCTCAGTAAAGAAGAGATTTTCGAAGCCGTCGACGTGTTTTACAAACGCTTCTATTTCCGGCCCAAGAAAATGGCCGCATTGTTTTTCGATATGTGCCGTGACTGGGACGTTATGAAGCGGCAGGCCCGCGAAGGTGTTGAGTTCTTCCGCTTCCTCTGGGGTCGGGAGAACGCAGTCTGAAACGTCTGATCGTCACTGGCGATGATTTCGGCATTTCGATCCCTGTGAATGAGGCGATCGAGAAAGCCTATACCGGCGGAATTCTAACAACGACCTGTTTGATGGTTGGGGAATCCTGCGTTGAGGACGCGGTGTCGCGTGCAAAGCGCCTGCCGCAGCTTGGCGTCGGACTCCACGTTGTAGTGGCGCGAGGAAAACCCACATTATCGCCCAAAGAACTGCCGACAATCACGGCCGATGGATTTTTTCATGACAATCTAATTGGTGCCGGATTCCGTTATTTCTTCTCCAAACGAGCCCGGTCAGAACTCCGCGCAGAAATTCGGGCGCAATTTGAAGCCTTTCAGAAAACCGGATTGATGCTTGATCATGTGAACGCACATAACCACATGCACCTACACCCAACCATCCTCGGTATCATTCTTGAACTGGCAGAAGAATTTGGCGTCAAGGCCGTCAGACTCCCCGCCGAAAATAGTCAGAACCTTGGCTCATTTCTGCTTACTCCATGGATCGCATTAATGCGCCGGAGGCTTCGCCGGGCAGGTATACGGTTTAACGACCAAATCGTTGGCATTTCGGAAACGGGTATGCTCGATAAAACAACCCTGTTGGCTGCAATTGATCAATTGCCGGACGGGGTAACGGAAGTATTCTCTCATCCTGCAACTAAGCCATGGGAGAGTATGGACCCGAAAGCTTCTGCTTTTAAATTTGAGGAAGAATTTGAAGCGCTGGTGGCTCCCGAAGTGACCGCCGCAATTAATAAATCTGATATCTCATTGGCGACTTTCAGGGATATATGATGGTCGGTGATTCCTGGACCCACAAAATCGCAAAAGTCTGTATCGCGCCTCTTGCCAAAACATCTATCACGCCGAACCACCTGACAACAGTACGCCTGGTTTCAGGCATAGCTGCTTGTGCCGCTTTCGCAACCGGGGACCGCCAATGGGAAATTTGGGGCGGTTGGCTCTGGTTGTTTTCCGCATTTATGGATCGCGCCGATGGCGAACTGGCCCGAATGACTGGCAAGACCTCTCCGGGTGGCCATCGCTACGACATGATCTGCGATATCACTGTCACCTCGCTCTTTTTTCTGGGTGCTGGAATTGGTTTACGCGATGGTTATTTCGGCAACTGGGCTATCCTAATGGGTGCTATGGGTACTGCGGGCGTATTTGCCGCAGAAATTTATGCCGAGAAAATCGATCAGATGAACAGCGATACCGGAGACAAAGCCTATCCGGGATTCTGGGGTTTTGATTTCGACGACGTGCTCTACCTCTTCGCCCCAATAGTCTGGTTGGGCTGGCAAATGCCATTTGTCGTCGGCGCTTCTATCGGTGCACCGGCATTTGCGCTGCTCACCTGGTACAAATATCGGAAAAAGCTGCGGGAAGATTAATCCCGCTCTGCGAATTCTCCACCAAGCCAGTCTTGCATCCATCTGCGATGATCGTTCTCGCGGGTGAGACGTTGTAGCATGTCTTTAGGTGCCACCGAGGTGAGGTCATTTGGCGGTGTCCCGTCACGCAATGCCTTCAATGTGTCATAGGTCGCCTTTATCGCAGCTTGTATTGGGTGATGTCCCTGCAAACAAATTCTGACACCTGCTGCACTCAAAGTTTCCAAGTCTCCTAAACCTGATGCTGCACCTCCGAGGAAAATCGGAATGTTCACTGCTTCCGATACGGCCGAAAGCTGATCGGTGCTGGAAACACCAGACAAAAATACCGCATCCACCCCGACGGATTCGTATGCCTTGATCCGGGCGACAGTGTCTTCAATACCGGAAATTGCCATGGCCCCCGTCCGTCCGGCAACAACCAAGGAAGAATCCTGACGGCCATCCAGAGCCGCCTTCATTTTACCGACACCTTCTTCAATCGAAATAAGTTGGGTCCCGCCAACGGTTCCATAACTCTGAGGTAACTCCGTATCTTCGATGGTTAACGCGGCGACGCCGGCTGTCTCCAACTCTTCCACAGTCCGGCGAACGTTAAGGGCGTTGCCATAGCCGTGGTCTGCATCCACGAGTAACGGCAGATTTCCAGCGCGGCAAATTCGATAGGATTGGTCGGCAAACTCGGAAAGACTTAGGACGATCAGGTCTGGTGCCCCAAGTACAGCCATTGATGCAACCGAGCCCGCAAACATGCCAACTTTGAAGCCCAACTCCTCCGCTATGCGTGCGGAAATGGGATCAAAGACAGAACCCGGGTGAACACAGCGGTCTCCTTCAATTATGGCGCGAAACCGTTGACGTCTGTCAGCCCAATGCATATCCATTCCTTTCACGAAAAATTTGTCGGCAAGCTACCCCATAAAGGTAATAATGAAAATCTGCCCCCTTGCGAATGCGCAAAAAGCTCGGCAGTTTAGCGTTCCCTTGAAAAAAGCGAATTGAGACCATGGCCAAGTTTTATGAACCCGATATGGGAACCGATCCTGACAATCCGTTTGCCCGCGACGCAGACGGAAAATTGGTGAGGCGCGGATACTGGCTCGACTTAAGTGACAGGTCTCTCGTTCTCGTTATGAGTCAGGGTCTCGGACAGCCTTTGTCCAATGAACAAAAAAGAATGCATCTGGAAGACATCGGACGCGGACACCTTATCGAAGACGTATGCACAGTTGAGATCCTGCCACCTGAAAAGTAGCTATACAGATCTCAACGATTGAGCAGCAGGTTGATACAACCTCATGTTACGTATTGAAGGGCTGACATACCGGATCGGTCCCCGGACATTATTTGAAAACGCAGACGCAGCGATAAATGAAGGCCACAGGGTCGGATTTGTCGGTCGAAATGGTGCCGGAAAGACAACGCTTTTGAACATGATTACCGGTGCCATTGTCGCCGACACCGGTATCATTGATTATCCGCAACGCTGGCGAATCGGAATCACAAAACAGGAAGCCCCGGATGGCGAACAGAATCTAATAGAAACAGTATTGGCGTCCGACCGAGAGTTAGCAAAGCTGAACCGTGAGGCCGAAACCGCTACCGACCCAAACCGTATCGCGGAAATCCACACTCGCCTGCATGAAAAGGAAGCGCACCGTGCCAATTCGCGTGCCGCCCGTATTCTCGCCGGACTTGGTTTTTCAGAAAACGAAATGCAGCAACCTTGCAGCTCGTTCTCTGGCGGTTGGCGAATGCGCGTGGCACTCGCAGGATTACTCTTCACGCAACCCGATTTGCTCTTGCTTGATGAGCCGACGAACCATCTAGACCTCGAGGCATGCCTATGGCTTGAGGAATATCTTCGGCGTTATCAAGGAACCATTCTAATTGTTAGCCATGACAGAGGTTTGTTGAACAGGGTCGTTAATCAGATTCTACACCTCGACAATGCACAGCTGAAAATTTATGCCGGTGGATATGATCGCTTCGAAACGAACTTTCGGGCGCAGCTCGAACGGATTGCAGCTGAAAGAGCGCGCCAGGAAGCACAACGCGCACATATACAAAAATTCGTAGATCGATTTCGCTATAAGGCAACCAAGGCACGTCAGGCGCAATCTCGTCTAAAGATGCTTGAAAAAATGGAGCCTCTGCCTGAACGCGGTGAAGATGACTCTGTTGCGTTCGCGTTCCCTGACCCCAAAAAATTGCCGCCACCGCTATACAGTATCGACAACGCGTCAGTTGGATATGATGGCAAGGCGGTTCTCAACAGAGTTTCTTTCCGGCTCGATATGGATGACCGAATTGCGCTGATCGGTGCCAACGGAAACGGAAAATCAACCTTAATCAAATTACTCGCGGGCCGATTGGAGGCGCTTTCGGGACACCTAGTGAAGTCCAATAAACTGCGCATCGGTTATTTTGCACAGCACCAAACAGACGAACTTGATCTTGGAGCAACTCCACTTATCGAGCTATCGCGAAAACGTCCCAAGGACCTCGATGTAAAACTTCGCAGTCACCTTGGGCGCTTTGGCTTTTCGCAAGAACGAGCGGAAACACGAATAGGCGACTTGTCGGGTGGTGAGAAAGCACGGCTTCTATTTGCGATAATGAGTTGCGATGACCCGCACATTCTTCTTCTCGATGAACCAACTAATCACCTTGACGTAGTCGCCCGCGAGGCTCTGGTACAAGCCATTAATGCCTTTGAGGGCGCTGTGGTCATCGTTAGCCATGATCCTCATGTCATCGAGCTTACTGCGGATCGTTTGTGGTTGGTTGATAGCGGAACAGTTACAGCCTTTGACGGTGACCTGGATGATTATCGTAAACTTATTTCAACGCGGGATAATAACGAAAAAGATGACCCGAAGTCAGCCACGGAAACAAACAAAAAGGAAAAGCGGCGCATAGCCGCCGAAAAGCGCAACCAACTGGCACCGCTTCGAAAACGTGCAAAACGTGCAGAAGAAAACGTGAAAAAACTGACCGAAGAATCCGAAAAACTACAAGCGGCTCTCGCGGATCCCAAACTTTACGAACAAGGCGACAACGAAGCCGCCAAGAATTTGCAAATGGAAGCTGGTTACGCTGCCAAAAATCTTGCCGATGCAGAGGAATTTTGGCTAGAGAGCCAGGAAGAGCTAGATGCTGCAGAAGCAGCAATTGCTGACGACTAATTAATTGTCTTTCGGATGCCCCCGACGCGGTGGCTCAGGTGTCCCAGGAGCGGGAACGACATCCTTGGTTGAGCCACCCCATCCCAAATGCGTAATATCCAAGATCACGCCATTGGGATCTTTATATTTGATCTCATAAAAAGTCGTCGGCGCTTTCTTGTCAGGGCGTCCCATAAAATATTTGCCGCCAGCATCCTCAATCTGTTTTTCGGCCTCTTCCGCATCATCCACCCAAAACCCGATGTGATGTAGGCCAACGTAATCTTTGCCGCGTTCATCTTCGCCTTCGACATAACCAGCCCAGTGGTCAGATTTATACTTCAAGAGGGCAACGGTAATGACCCCGTCAGATACATAACACCCCTTCGCGAGCGGAGAGTCTGTCCTCCCTACCCGTTCCATATCGAACGCTTCGCAATAAAAATCTGCGGTTTTTTCGGGGTCCTGCACCGACATTGCAATATGTCTTAGTTTCGCCATTACACTCTCCTAATATCCTTTAAACCAAATTTATCCCGTCAGTCTTTCTTAGCGTCGGGGAAGTATCGCGGATCGGAAATAACCGCCCCAAACTGTTGTTGGGCATACATGATAGCCGCAACATCCCATGCCATACTGTTTTGCGATGTTGCTGCGTGTACATCACGGACTGCCCTTTGATAAGGGCTATCAAACCCGAGACCCCTGCCGCCTGCAAGTGGGAATAGCCTCTCCACTGCCTGAACGCACAACTTGCCGGCAAAGGCATTGTTTCTACGCCAGCGAGCCCTTTGTTCCTGAGTAGGTGGATCATCCGTCTCGGCCACCAGATTACTTTCTCTGAAATCTTCTTGCATGAGCGCTCGTGCTGCTTCCAGCTCCGCACTCGCTTCGGCGACGCGTGCTTGCACAGTTCCCTGTTCGCTCAATTTAATCCCGCCGACGGACTTTCGTGTTGCGAGCTCTGCCCACATTGAGTCCAAAGCACCGATAGCCACGCCATAAGCGGTCGACGCAAACTGTTTTGTTCCCATGGCAAACAAAGGGATTTTGTACAGCGGGTTCGGATTTACGGCGCTTCCAGGGGTTGGACCACCTTGTACCTGAGCTGCGGGTATCGCCCGATGTTCCGGAATAAAAACATTCTCTAGAACAAAGGAACGACTCCCCGTTCCAGCCAGGCCACTTGGATTCCAGTCATCGACCATTTCCGAAAAGTCTGTTTTTGGTACCAGAGCAAACTGATGTTGCGGCGGACCATTTTCTTGCGGCACGAATAGTTGAACATTGCTCCAATCCGCGAAATCGATACCGCTGGAAAAGCCCCATATACCATCAGCAACCCAACCGCCATCAACGACTTTGACCGAAGCGCCTTTGCCCGGAAAAGACGACGCAATGACGGCATCGGGGTTATCCGCCCAGACATCATCTTGGGCCTGTTCGCACTTCATGCCATTGATCCAGCTCTGTCCTGTCAGGTTGGTAAATACCCAACAGCTTGAACCACAACCCCGGCCCAATTCGGCTGCAACATCAAGGATACAATCCCAACTCAATTCATAGCCACCATACCGGCGTGGCTGAAACATTCTAAAGAATCCAGCTTCTAGAAATTCCTGATGCGTAATGTCAGGGAGACGCCTGTCTTTCTCCGCCTGGGGCGCCCGCTCGCGCAACACCGGAACTAGGTCGCGAGCCCGTTCTGCCAATTCTTCGCGTGATGTTTCAGCGGTTTGTCCAGAATCGGGCATCAACAATCCAATTGAGAAAATCTACGGGGGCCAAATGTTATTCTTTACGAATATAGGAAACGAAGACCAGCAGATTAACAATTTTATCTTCTTCATCCACCAGCGGCAAAATGATGTCTTCGCCATAGAGGAAATCTGCGTGCGGACCCACATAGGGTATTCGGCTTAAAAGCGGATTCCGGGTCACAGCAACATGTTCGCAACTTTCCCAGATACGACTGGGCGACTTCTGATGCTCTATTTCTGACATCCAGAAACCCGTCCAGTTCTCTGCGAGATGTTCGGAAACAAATGTACCAATTACGCGATATTTAAAATCCGTTGGGTTGTCCTGAACATCCAACAGCACGATGTGGGGCATCAGCTTTGGAACATCGAAAGGATCAAAAATATCGCGGCGCGGTAGCGCTTGACCTTCACGAAGACTGTTCCAAAAGGAAAAACCGTCCTGAATGATTGATGACCGTTGAGACAACGCTTCCCAGAAAGCCGCCTCCTCAGAGGCCGTTAATTCAGCAGAAGTAGGCTCCAATTCTTCATCGACCATTTTAGATCACTCAATAGCAACGATAAGTTATTATACTATCCGCTAAACGAATGGACCAGTGGGCCCAAGGCCCAGTTCAACCCGTCCGGCGTTCTCCGCAGCAAACTCAGGCAAAATAACAAAATGGCTGCGCAACACATGAATGTCGCGGAAAGCTCGCTGCAGCGCATTTCCATCCATCATGACGCCCGTGCCGGCGTCACAGAATAAGTCGTAAACAAGTTCGCTGCAGATACGCACATTCTCTACCATGGACATCCGGTACTTAACCCTGCCGGAAACTGAAATTCGATCGCCTGATTCCAGCTTTTCCATAAGTTCGCTTGCAAGCTCCAGCATAGTTCTGCGAGCGATCTCAGCTTGAGCAATAGCCCGTCCGAGACGCCGTTGCGAAGACGCCCATTCCGATTGGGCTGATGGCATACGGGCATTAGTCCGTGTCTCCAACCGTTCACGATAGGCTTCGATAGCGCCTTCAGCCAGGCCTACTGCAGGCGCGGCAACGGCAAAAGCAAACACTGTTGAATTTGGGCTGCCCTGATACAGAGTACCTTTGTTAACCGCGGCACCGGGAATACCGTTTGCCTCTGCTTCTTTAAAACAAAGGATTCGATGATCAGGTACAAATTCTTCCGACAGAGAGACTGTCTTGCTGCCTGTCCCCTTCATTCCAAGCCAGTACCAGTCGTCGGTAACAGACACTGATGATTTCGGAATTAGGCAGGTAAGACTTCGTTTTTCATTATCAGGATCGCGGGCGCTGAGCATAAGCCAGTTGGCCTGATCGACACCGGATACATAAGGCCAACTACCGGTGAGGCTTACACCTCCCTTGGCCCGGTTAGCCGTAATTGTCGCACCCATGACCAAACAGGTAAATAGCGGGGTTTCCGTAGCACGCACTTCCTCCTGAGCTTCGGGAGGATACCAGCCAACGAGGTAATTCTGATTTCCAATAAGGCTATGCAGCCATGCAGTGGAACCACACCCACGTGCTGTTTCCATTACAGCTTCCAGCTGCGTCGTCAGCCCCAAACCAAGCCCGCCAAGCCCCGGTGCAAGCAAAATCCGCAATAATCCGGAATCCGTAAATCGATCATGGACCTCCGGCAACATTGAGCGGTTCTGCTCCGTTTCATCTGCCTTTTCACGCAAGAATGGAACGAGTTCACTAGCACGCCGAACCATATCGTCATGAGTCAATGACTGACCCTGAATTGTGCTACCTTCCATTTTCAAACTCAAACCGCCGATTGATGGAAACAGTCACTCGGAAACATGCTGGTAACAGCCTCAATCTTTCTTCCTTAAAACCGGAAATACCGGTACCTGTCCGATTGATTTTCGATCAAGCAATAATGATCTATCTGCTGTCCGGGCGCCAGCGCTAAGGCGCCATATCCTTTTTAGTAAGCTCTTCAATGGCAGCCTCGGATTTGCTGAGACCCGCCAGCCCCATGCCACGGAGGATGTTTGGTGCCTTGGTAAACTGGATATCGTTGTAGGGAACGACCTCCACCCGATTACCCCATGGGTCCCGAAAGTTCATGCCGCGCTCAAGCATTTCAACACCTAATTCTTCCAGTGCTTTCTTTACGGGTTCGCGATCATCAACAACGAATCCGAAATGACGTGCACCATCTGCTTCCTGCGTTTTTCCCAATCTCAACTGGATAAACTGATCCCCGAGATCAATGAAGGCGTTGTGATCATTCCTTCCGCGCAGATCGAATTCAAAAAGCTTCCCGTAAAACGCCAGTGCGTCATCTAAGTCCCCAACTTCGAGGACGATGTGATTAATGCCCAAAGCACGGGCCTTATTTTTAACCATGGTTTCCTCCCTAGTTTCGATCACTATAGCCCGAAATTTGTTTTTAGGGACGCGCTCTTGGGTTTCGTGTCTATTCAGGCAAGAATGTCCGTGAGGAAGACCAAGAGGGTTTACGATGCCAAAAGTCTTGACTGACGAACAAGTCAAACAATTCAACAAGGACGGATTCCTGTTTCCGGTGGAAGCCTACACCCGAGAAGAAGCATCATTGTTGCATAGCAAGTTTGTGGCTATGGAAGAAAAGTTGGGTCACGAACCACAGATGAAATTCCGTATCAAAGCGCACTTACCTTTCCCCTGGCTATGCGATGTCGTACGCAATTCAAAACTTGTTGACGCATTAGAAGATATTTTAGGTCCCAATGTTCTGTGCTGGGGCGCTTCTTTCTTTACAAAGAAGGCAAATGATCCCCGGTTCGTATCCTGGCATACAGACAGTTTCTATTATGGATTAGAGCCCGCCGAGACCGTAACCGCTTGGCTCGCTTTTAATGATTCCACGGTCGAGTCTGGTTGCGTTCAATATATTCCCGGCACACACAAAGGCCCGCCTGCAGTCCATGAAATCAAAATGCACGAACACAACCTCGTCCCGCAGGGCCAGACAGTTGTCGATGTCCCGGAAGATGAGTCAGTTTACGCAGAAGTTCATGCCGGTCAGGTTGTTTTGCATCATGAAAGCATCGTCCATGGGTCCGGACCAAACAATGCCAATCATCCTCGGGTGGGTTTCTCGATCCACTATATTGCGCCAAATGTGAAAGAAACCCGTTTTGAAGGTGCTACAGCCATGGTGGTCAGGGGTAAAAATGTAGGCAACAATTGGGGGATCGACCCTGAACCAAAGCACGACTACGATCCTGACTGTATCAAGTTCATGGAAGAAACCCGCGCAAAATTTACAAACTCCACGGCTCAGAAAATAGCCGTTGGCGGACGGAGCTAATCGAATGACCGAAACAGCCTATGCTGCAGTACTTGTTGAAAAACGCAAATTTGAAACACGGGAGGTGCCGATACCCGACATTGGTGCGGACGAAGGTATTTTGCGCATTGAAGCGGCGGGGCTCTGTGGTACGGATTACGAACAGTATGACGGGCATTTTATTGGTACTCCGCACGGCAAACTTCCGATCACACCTGGTCATGAGATATTTGGCTGGATCGACAAAGCCGGTGCCAACTTGGCAAAAAAATGGAATGTAAAAGAAGGCGACAGAGTGATCGTCGAAACTTCAATTCCCTGCGGTGAATGCCTTGCCTGTCATGACGGGCGGCCGATCTTTTGCGATTCAAATATGGGGTATGGGCTGCGCATGGGATTCGATACTGAACCGCATCTTTGGGGCGGATATGCCTCTCACCTCTATCTGCACCCAAATACACGGATGCATAAAATTCCCGAACATATCCCTACCGACATAATGAGTCTTAACAATCCGCTATCCAACGTCGTTCGCTGGGCATGGGCGCGCCCCAACCTCAGGGAAGGTCAGACGATTGTAATTGAGGGACCCGGTCAGCGCGGTCTTTTGGCAGTGCTGGTTGCAAAAGAAGCGGGGGCCGGCCAAATCATCGTAACCGGTACGGCCGCAGATACTTATCGGCTAGAGATCGCCAAGGAACTTGGCGCCGATGCCACCATCAATGTTCAGGAAGAAGATCCCGTCGAACGGGTGCATGAACTCACCGGCGGCCGGAAAGCCGATATCGTTCTGGACGTTTCCATGGGTTCAACCGAGCCTTTGATCCAGGGCGTTGAAATGCTCAAGAAAGGCGGAACGTTGGTTGTCGCCGGCGTCAAAACCCATAACGCTCTCAATAATTTTTATAGCGATAAATTACTATTCAATGAGATTTCTATGCTGGGTGTGCTGTCTTCCGATTGGGAAGACACGTCCCGTGCCGTCGGAATACTTACTGACAAATGGCAGGATCTTGGAAAACTCTGCACCCACAACTATACGCTAGGAGAAGCGGAGAAAGCTGTGAAACTGCTTGGTCGTGAAATCCAGGACGGTGACGAACCAATCCATATCCATCTCGATACAACCGTCGCCCCTTAAGGAAACCTCATGAGTGACAGACTCTCCATCCGGCTCGCCGCTGGCTCCGGACCAACATTTGGTGTCGATGACCTCTCTTGCGCGGCAGCAACCCTACTAGGCTGCTGGGAAGATGAGGGACTCGACGTAACCTGGACACCGGTACATGGCGGTGTCGCCGCCATGCAGGCTGTGCTTGATGATGTCGTTGATGTTTCTTATGGCGGTTTGGGACCTGTTCTCAAATTTAGATCGGAGGGACAGCCGGTTCGTGTCATTGTGTCGATGGCACGCGGACTAGCACAGAATCTCGTTACTCAGAAAAGGATCACTGATCCCGAACAACTTCGCGGCTGTTCATGGGCACTCGACGGGTTTGGCGCTCTTAGCCACCATATGGCACGCTTATTGGTTGCTGCTCTGAACATCGACGAAAATGAAATAGACTGGCAGGCCGTTGGACCACCACCGGAACGCATTGACCGTCTACTGGCGGATACCATTGATGTTTCATTGATCCGGGTAGAGGAAGCCATTTCGTTAAATCATGACGAAAGCAATAATCTCCATAATTTGCTTGGATTTGCGGATCTTAAGAAACTGGTTCCTGTCCAGCCCCACGGCGTGCTCGGAACAACCGAAGCATATGAGAACGATCATCCGGAAGAGCTCGTGCGCCTGACACGGGGTATGATTAAAGCGTCACGCGCTCTGCATGAGGATTTTTCCAACTTTAAGAAGGTTTACGATCACTATGTCACTGTCCCTGTTCCGGACGAGGACGTAAGAAAAATCTGGCAACAGGAACATGACACCGCTGGCTTTGCTGTTAATGGCGAGCTGACCCATGGCCATTGGCGAGATGAAATGGACCTGTTTTACAAGCTCAATCCGGACTTGCCGCGCGTAACACGTGAAGATGTAATCGCCGAGAATTTTGTGGCGGACGCCTTAGCGGCGATCGGTGTCGTATCAGGCGAAGACGCGCCGGAGTAATGCGGCGCTATTCCGCAAACAATCGACCCAGTGCGGTAATATTATCGCGGTGACCGGCGAGACGCAGCGCGGACCAGAGCGCTGCCTGATTGCTGGTAATGACCGGCCTGTCTAGTTCGGACTCCAAAGCTGGAATGACCTCGACGCTTCGGATATTTGCGCAACTGATGAAATAGGCGTCTGCATCGTCGTTACGCATCGCTCTCGTATTCTCGAACCAATATTCCGGCGGCGTACTGCAGTAAGCGTCACTACCGCCGAGCCCCATTGCCTTGTCGGAAACTATTTCCAAACCCGCTTCCCTTAGAAACTCTAATTTTCGATCATGTCCTTCTTGCGGCGTTTCCGAAATAAAAACCAGCTTCTTCGCCTCCAGGGCATCAAATGCATCCATCAGAGAAGACGCCGCCGATGCGGCCGGTTTGCCGGTTAATTCTTCAATTTCAGAGATAATATCCCGCTCCTTCTCAACACCGCCAGACATCGATGTCCCAGTACATTGCAGCACTGTTACATCGCATTTTGCATCGCCAAGAAGTTCTGCTGCCAGCAAAATGTGTGGCGTTAGCTCGTCCAAAGGCGCGCGATGCCGGTTGGTCATCCCGATGCGATTAAAGTGTGGCACAACATCATTGGGGCAATAATGCTGAAGCTGTGGTTCGACCATCCTGTTAGAAGAAGGGATGATAAACCCTAACCGGGCACGCGGAACGATTGGATCAAACCCGCTCATTCAGGTGCCGAGAATAAGTTTTCTTGTATTATCTTCGTAGATCGCCTGCCGATCGTCGTCAGTGCAATTCAGAGTTTCAATGACATTGATCGTATCGCGAATATTGTCTTCCCCACCTGAAAGATCGTACGGCGCATCGGTCGCAAAGAAAGAACTGCCGGCCCCGAAAAAATCCAAACCGGCCTGACTTTGTGCCTTAGCACCAAACATCGCGGTGTCGCCATAGAACATTTTGAAATAATCAAGCAGGGGTTTTTCCAAATCCTCTGCAAACGACTTACCATCTGCCGTTGACGTGGCGTTCCGTGCTTCCCATAACGGCATCCTGCCCTCGGCATGCGGAATATAAGCACCCCAGTGATGGGCCATGACATGGAAATTCGGTATTTCATCAAACATTCCCGAACACGCCATGCGACACATTGCAGCGGTTGTTTCATAAGCCCAGCCGATGCCCCAGAAAATTTCGTAATGCGATTGATCTTCTGTCAGATAATCAGCATGGCTGGCCGGACGAGTTGGATGTAACCAGACGCATTTTCCACGTTCGGCAATTTTGGCAAAGATATCCCTGAACTCCGGCGCATCGAGCGGTTTACCACCGACATTTGAATGGATCTGAAACCCTACTGCACCATGCTCGTCCAGAACCCGGTCAACCTCTTTGATTGCTTCTTCCGTATTGTTCATCGGCAATGCCGCGATGAACCACGGCATACGATCTGAATATTCCCTGCAAATACGGGCCATACCATCGTTGGCCACGCGGGCCAGATCTGGCGAGTCATTCGGCCCGGCAATCATATCGAGCGGCGGCTGCGAAATCGAAATGATCTGCTGATAATTATCGAACTTCTCGATGACCTTCATTCGGGCATCCATGTCATAGAGCTCTTCCATAGCTTTCCAGCGCTTTACGGCACGGGCCGGCATCAGCTTTTCAGCTGCTTCAAAAAACTCATTGGGAAATACATGATTAAAAACGTCGATCTTCATTACGCATCCTTTGTTGGTATTGGCAGCAAACAAACTCGTCCCCTACGCTACCGCAGACTCGGGAACCACAGTAGGGTCAATTTTCATGGCCTTGGCAGAAAACAGGTCGTTGAATAAGTTCATTGAAACAAATCCGTTTTGCAGAAGGAGACTTTGTGACCGAAGAGCAATCTTTAAGTTGCGACGTTTTGGTTATTGGCGGTGGCGGGGCCGGTCTCGCATCCGCCATTGAGGCCCGCACGCAAGGGGCAAATGTTCTGCTTATCGAAAAGAATCCTGAGCTCGGAGGGACAACCGCCTGGTCAATCGGTTCTTTTTCGGCGACACAAACCCCGCATCAAGTCACTGAGGGCATCGACGACTCTCCCGACGAACATTATGAAGATATGCCGAAATTCTCCGGCCCACTCGCCGATCGCGACAATCCAGCCCTCAGGCGAATATTCGTCGATAATGCCAACGATACGCTACGCTGGCTCATGTCAATGGGCGTCGAATTCTTTGGGCCAATGCCAGAACCACCGCATCGCAAACCGCGTATGCATAATGTCCTGCCAAATTCACGCGCCTATATTCATCACCTTGGTAAACATGCCAAAAAAATTGGAATCGAAATCCGGTGCAACAGCCGGGCCAACAAATTTCTGCTCGAAGATGATCGTGTTATCGGGGCGCGCTGCGAGATGCCGTCGGGAATTACCGATGTGAAAGCCAAGGCGGTTGTTTTAGCCAGCGGTGATTACGCCGCCAATGCAGACCTCAAAGCCAAATATATTTCTCCCGAAGTCGCCAAGGTAGATGCAATGAATCCAAACGCAACGGGTGATGGTCATGAAATGGCCTTTCCGCTAGGGGCCAAGGTATTAAATGGCGATGTATTGTCAGGACCGACCTTGCGCTTCATACCGCCACCGACCGAGTCAATTGAACGTATGCTGCCGCCATGGCCGCTCATTACAAAGGTTATGCGGTTCGCCCTGAAATATTTGCCGGGACGACTGCTCCGTCCATTCGTGCTCGGTTTTACGACAACATCGATGGCACCCGAACTGGACCTTTTTTCAAATGGCGCCCTTCTCGTTAATAAGAACGGACAGCGAATTACCGGTGACACCTCCAAGCTTGGCCTCACAATCGCATCCGAGCCAGAGAAAATCGGTTACGTTTTGTTTGATAGCGAACTAGCAGCCCGCTATTCAGCTTGGCCACACTTTATTGCGACAGCGCCGGGTATCTCTTATGCCTATCTGGATGATTTTCGTAGGACGCGACCGGATATTTTTAATAAAGCCGATACTGTTGCGGAACTCGCAGACGCACTTTCTATGTCCCCTGACCAACTAAACACCTCAATCGAGGAACACAATTCAGTAAGCGACGTCAAAATTAGCACGCCGCCCTTTCACGCTCTGGGTCCCGCGAAAAGTTATGTCGTTTTGACTGACGGCGGGCTCGCGGTTGATGACGAGCATCGACTTCTGGGCGGGGATGACCAACCTATACCGGGATTATTCGCAGCAGGTTCCGCTGGTCAGGGTGGTCTCATGCTAAAAGGACATGGCCATCACATCGGATGGGCATTCACATCGGGACGTCGAGCCGGCAGACACGCCGCAATGGAAGCCGGAATCAACGTCAATTGAATCCGTTGTAACATTCCCCAACCTCCTTTAGCGTCAAAATTGAAAAATAAAAGATTGGCAGAAGGAGGTTACGAAAATGAGGAAACTTACAGGATTTACTGCACTAACCGGCCTATTGGCTGGCACGGTCGCGCTGGGAGTTATCGATACGCCGACCACCCTTGCCCAAGGTTTTTATAAAGGCAAAACCGTCAAAATGATCATTCGTTCCGCACCCGGCGGCGGTTACGATTTTTACGGACGTTTACTTGCACGGCATATGCCGAAATATATTCCTGGCAAACCAAAGTTTGTCGTCATCAATATGCCCGGTGCTGGTGGCATTGTCGCTGCAAATTATATGGCTAATCGGGCCAAGAAAAACGGAACGGAGATTGCCATTTTGACTCGTGAACTTGCGCTCGCGCAGCGGACTAAAGCCGTCGGCGTAAAGTACGACTTGAGCAAATTGAATGCGATCGGCAGCGCGGCGTCGTCGACCTTTATGATCGTTATGGGCAAAAATCAGCCGATCAAAACCTACAAACAACTGAAGGCCGCAAAAAAGACAATTCGGTTTGCGGCTACGGGCCCTGGTTCGGGCTCCTACCAGTATCCCGCACTCCTGAAACAGGACGGATTCAATGTTAAAATAATTAGCGGATTTAGTGGTGGTCAAAACCGGTTTCTGGCTATTGAACGCGGCGATGTTCACGGTACAGCCAACAGCTATGAGAGTACCCGCAAAGCAATTCAAGAGCTTGGCCTAATCCCTGTCGCCTATAACGGCGCTCCCAATGCTGCGCTCAAGGGTGTCCCACATATGGGCAGCCTTTTGTCGAAGCAGGGACAACAACTCGCTGCGTTGCTCGGTGCTCCATTGGCAGCAGGCCGTCCCTTCTTCACAACGGGCGGCGTACCCTCAGGACGCCTAAAAATATTGCGGTCGGCCTTTAAATCAGCATTGCATGATAAAGACCTGTTAAAGGAAGCAAAACGAGCCAAACGCAATGTCGCATGGACTGCTCCCGCCCTAATGGAAAGAATCAACGGGGAGATTTTGGGCGCATCTGACAAGGTAATCGCGCTTTATAAATCGGGCGCGAAGAAACCTAAGAAAGACATTTCCAAGTTTCTGCGTCACACGGGCAAGGTCACTAAAATCAAACGCGGTGGCCGACGTATTTGGATCTCCCATAAGGGTGCAGATGTGATGGCAAAAGTTTCGGGATCCCGAACCAAAGTCACGCTCAATGGCAAAAAGGTGAAACGTAAGAAGATCAAAGTTGGCATGACCTGTAAATTCACCTATCCAAAACCCGGTAAAGAAGCCGCGATGGTGGACTGCAAATAAAGTGTCGGGGGGCGTCTTAACGGACGGCCCCTTCGTTTGTTGATACCGGGAGATCGTGATGATCGACGCCGCCATTGATGGCCTGCTTGGTATTTTGCAGTGGAAAGCGTTTTTGCTGATGATGGTGGGCATCGTCATCAGCTCAACGCTGGTTGCTATGCCCGGAATAGGTAGCAAAACGGCGATTGCTCTTCTTCTGCCGGTAGCGTTTGTGCTCAATAAATTTGAGGCGATTTGCCTGATAATGAGCGTCTGGGCGGTGAGTAACACCGCCAACTCAATCACCTCCATTCTTTTTAGCGTTCCTGGCGGTGGTGGATCGCAAGCGACAATTATGGATGGTTATCCTATGGCCAAAAAAGGTGAAGCTGCACGTGCGCTTGCGGCCGCTTTTACCTCCTCAGCCATCGGCGGCATTATCGGCGCCATCGTTTTGCTCATAGCCATTCCTGTCCTGCGTCCACTGGTCCTTTTATTGGGGCCACCGGAATTCTTCATGCTCGTTATGGTCGGTATCGCCATGGTCGGTGCACTGAGCGGTAAGGCACCTGTAAAAGGGATTATTGCTGGCGGAATCGGATTGATCATCTCGATGGTCGGCGTTCATGTCATTACCGGGCTTCATCGCTTTACATTTGACCAGATATTTCTGATCGACGGATTTAAATTGATTCCAGTAACGATCGGTCTCTTTGCAATTCCCGAACTCATTTATATGGGCGTCAAAGGAACAGGGATTTCCGATTTACCCCTCGGCGACCTTGGCAAAGGTCGTAAGCAAGGCATTAAGGATGCGTTCACCCATCGTTGGTTGGTCTTCCGAAGCAGCCTTATTGGCGTTTGGGTAGGCATTATTCCCGGGCTTGGTTCAGCAGTCGCGGACTGGTTCGCCTATGGCAGCGCCAAGCAAACCTGCCCAGGTGCCCGTGAAACTTTCGGCAAAGGTGATGTCCGGGGTGTTATCGCGGTTGATTCCGCTACAAATGCCAAAGAGGGCGGGTCGTTGATTCCGACACTCGCCTTTGGCATTCCCGGTTCGAGCACTTTGGCATTGATATTTGGCGGTTTGATCATTGTTGGGATCACACCCGGCCGCGATATGTTGACGAAAGACCTACATCTGACTTTCTCAATGATTTGGCTTCTGATAATCGGAACAATCATTACATCCATATTATGCCTTGCTTTCACACGCCAACTCGCGATGGCAACCAAATTGCGCCCATCTTTAATGATCCCCATAATTCTGGCGATGGCGGTAATTGGCAGTTTTGCAGCTGCCAGCCGTTTTGAAGACGTTTTGATAATGCTTGCCTTTGGCACCATTGGGTATTTCATGCGGGCTGCCGGTTGGCCTCGTCCACCATTGCTTCTCGGCCTGGTTCTTGGACCAATTGCCGAACGCCACATGTGGACATCAGTTCAACTTCACGGGGCCGAATTCCTTTGGCGGCCCGGTGTCCTGGTTATATTTGCGATTCTCGTTGTTTGTGTGAGTTATCCGATGTGGCAAGACCGCAACTCAAAGCTCCGCGCCCGGGAAACAGAGGCTTGATATGAGTTTGAGATTCCAACCACGATCCTTCCTCACTCTGTGTTTTATTGCGCTGTTTGCCTACATCGTTGTGGCGTCGGCTGATATGCCGTTGCAAGCCAAATTATACCCTTGGACCATCGGCATCATCGCGTTGATCTTACTACTCTATCAGCTTGTTAGAGAGTTATTGCCACCATCTGAACCTGAGACCGACGAAACTGGTGTCGATATTGACTTTACCGAGGAAGAGTCCTCGAAAGAGGGCAAAAGACGGGCACTCGAACTCTTTGCCTGGATGTACGGCTTTGCGCTTTTACTCTGGTTAATCGGATTCTTTACTGCCGTTCCGGTGATGGTCCTAGCCTATATGCTACGTCACAAAGAAACTCTTATAATGACAATATCGTTGCCCTTCGGGGCCGGGCTGGCAACCTGGTACATCTTCGGCCATCTACTTCACCTTCCCTTCCCGCCGGGGCTGCTGCTAGAATGGGCTGGCCTGGTCTAAGGTCCAGAAAAGGCCAAAAAGATCATAAAATTTCGAATTGATTCTCAACGGGGACCCCTATGTCTAACGAAAATAAAAACGCCGAAGAAATTGATTTAAGTAAGAAATTTCTCGTCGACCCCTACGTTAACTGGTCAGACGGCGAAGGCATTCCGGTCCATCTCGATTTCGGGCACAACTTACTGGAGCTCGAAACAGATGTTTGGGACCGTTGGGACGCGCGCGGCTGTTTTGCACATACGCACGGACGTGGCGATTTCATGGCCAACTATGTCCTGGAAGTAGCACCAAGCAAGAAAACCGCGCCAATAAAACATATCTACGAAGCATTCTTCTATGTGCTTTCCGGGTATGGATCGACAACAGTAACAAATCCAGATGGCGAAACCCGTACATTCGAATGGGGCCCAAAAGCACTTTTTACAATTCCGTTGAATTGCAGCTATCAGATTTACAATGGTTCGGGACAGGAACATGCGCGTCTCTCCTGCACCAACGATGCGCCGCTTGTTTTGAATTTGTTCCACAACGAAGCATTTGTATTCGAAAATGACTTTGAATTTCCGGAACGGCTTGGCGACACCAGACATTTTGACGGCGAAGGCGATCACGTTGTCGTCAATCGCGGTGACAATGTCGCGGAAGCGAACCTTTGGGAAACCAATTTCGTCAATGACCTGACAAACTTCAAACTCTACGCCATGGATTCCCGCGGCAAAGGATCTATGAACGTGGCATTTATTCTGGCTGACAGCACGATGCACGCGCATTCGTCGGAAATTCCAATGGGTCGCTACAAAAAGGCCCATCGCCACGCCGCCGGAACGCACGTCCACGCAGTCAGCGGTACCGGCTACACGCTGCTCTGGTACGAAGGTGACGAGGAGTTCAAGGAATTCCCGTGGGAACATGGCTTCATGTACACACCTCCATTTTGGATGTTCCACCAGCATTTCAACACCTGCGATCAACCGGCGCGTTATCTCGCCTGCAGTATGGGAAGCCGTCGCTATCCCTTTATTGCTCTGCGCCGCAAAAGCGCCGAAGGCAAAGGTGCTACATCTATTCAGGAAGGTGGCCGACAGGTTGAATATATCGACCAGGACCCCCGAATTCATCGCAAATGGCTGGAGGCGATCAAAGAAACGGGGGTTAGCTCCAATATGGGCGATGTCTTTGACGAAGCCGAAATTATGGCATTACCACAGGAAGAACTTAAAGGCCCAATCAAGACGCCACCGTCGATTGGTCCAGCGGTCTAGCAGGGTTTCACATTTAGAAAATCTAGGCACCCAATGAAACTTTGACACTGGACCGCCACTGACTGCCGAGCAGGCTTAGAAAAAGTACAGGCACCTGCAACTTGTAAACGAATAGGGTATCTTCCTTTATGCAACAGTAGATTAGGAAGGATCGTTTCAATGGCTGACTTAACCAACCAACGCCGTGAAGCCAGATATGGTATGCCTGCGGCAGACCAGATATTGGTCAATCGATTTTATACAATTGGCTACTCTTATTATTTTCGCCAAGCAAAGTGGGCGTTGGAAATCGTCGGACGTGTCGATGAGGGCGAAGAACCTGTGGAGAGATTAGATAATTTTCGTTCCGACTTTCGACTGCCGCAAATTTTCCGTGCTGACAAAGTGGATTATTCCGGTTCGGGCCATGACCGAGGACACCTGGTTTCCAGTGCCAACCAGCGTCAGGAGGAAATGCAAAACAGTGAAACATTTCTTCTATCAAACATGTCGCCGCAGAAGCCAAAATTTAACCGGAAAATATGGAAAGAACTCGAAAGCGCGGTCCGGGCTCTTGATAGCGATCCAAAAATCTTTGAGACATATGTAATCTCGGGCCCAATTTTTGATTTTGATAAACCGATAAAGGTTATAGGCGCGAATGACAGTAATGATGTCAGCATTCCCATACCCCATTCATATTTCAAATCGATCCTTACCGAGAACGATAAAGGCACGTTCAACATGTGGTCTTTCGTGATAGCGAACAAAGGAACGGACAAGGATCTGGCGGATTTTCGCGTTCCAACTACTCAAGTTGAAAATTATGCGGGTATTCTGTTGTGGGAAAAACTTCGCGGACGAAATGTAGCAAATGAGAAAAAACGTCTACGTAAAATGTGGACCCACTAGACGTCGAAAACAGGGCCAATTATTTAGCGAACTCGCCCTTTACAGTTGGCCTGCAAATCATCATGTTTAGCGCGATTTTTAGGCGGTGCATTAGTAGATGCACCGCATCCGACTTTTTGATTTTAAAGAGGCACCTATGCTTGATCTGATGAATATTGCCCGCACGGAAGCTGATGGCGGAGACTTATTTGGCCTGCTCAATGATTTGTATGAGCCGACCGACGTCCGGCCAAACGGTTATCCGGATGCTGTCGTCTGGAAGGGTGGGAATCACGACGGAACAGTCGAACCTGTCGCCCATTCCATGACGGACGCCTTCGCACTACTGGGTACGATGGCAGCGATCGATATTCTGGGATTGCCATTCTACGCGGTACCAATGTGGTCCCAGTATCGGCATGATCACGAGCTGGAACCGCTAAGCTGGTTCGGCAACATGCCCTGCATCTCCATAAAATGGTCAACCGCCGGCGATGCCTATGTCAATGATGGCAAAGGCGGAAAAGTCGTCGTGATGGGCAAGTCCGGCAATGCGCCACTTCGGACTCAAGCCGGTGTCTACTGTAACGTCCGTCCATATGGGCCGATCACTGCTGTACGCTGTATGCCCTGCTTACCATACTCGCAAAATAAGGGAGTATTTGGGGTAAGCGCGGAAACAGGCCATATCCATTCAGAAATGAATACTCCTGGTGTTCAACTTGCATACGCCAACCGCCTCTTCCTTAGAATGGTGCACGAGACCGGTCATCTTGGTCGTGTGGCAACCAAGCCTACACAAGCGCAGGAAGACGGGATAAACGCTGGCCTCCATAGCTGGCTTCTTCAAGGCACTAAGTTCGAAGTAGGCCGCAAATATGCGGTCGATCCCTACGACGAGTTTAAAGAGGAAATCGACAAGATTATTGCCCTCCTCCCTGCCGACTTCAAAGACGGCATGGAAAACTGGGGTGGACGCATCGAACAACATATTTCAGATACAAATTATGGCCTTCTTGTATGGGACCTAATCGAACAGCGCGATTGCATTGTGTTGGCGACCGATCTGGATGGCGATCGTTTGACAGACCTCATGGCAGATATTTCCGATCCGCTGCGTGCATTTGGTGGCCGTGTTGCAGAGCATCTCGGACAAGAGGTCGATATGCGGAAAGTTTGGTCGGATATGGGGTATACGACAGGAAACGGCCGTGACATGACATCTGTAATGCATCGCATGGAAGGTCCGGCGATCCACGAGCAAACACTTGGTTCAGCCGACGCAATGCTATTGCGGTTGCTTGATGGCGACGAATGGGTTGGCGGCACGAAACAGCCCTACGATCCGCGTATTCACTTCGTCCTGATCAGAGATGCCTATCTCGACGCCAATAAAGGCAATAAAGAGGTCGAGGCGTTTCTTGATGATGCCCTCGCGAAGTTTGATGACATCTATTACAGCGGAGACCGTCCTGGATTTCTCCAGGGTTACACCGCTTTAAAAGAAGCGATTTCGCCCTGGGGTAATTGACGATAGCCGATCCCGTTTAGCGTTGCGACGCAAGCGTTATTCCGCGTCCGGCATCAGTATTGATAACCGCTCCCGTCATAACGGCTGATTGGTTCGACGCAAGCAACACATATGCCGCTGCGTGATCCTCCGGTTCTGTCTGCCGTTCCAATATATTTGTATGAGGACCGCCGGATCTCGCGGGCGTTCGGTCGGCGCCGGGTTCCAAAAGACTTTCCGCGTCAGCAAAAGACGTAGGCGTTCCGCTTGGTGCAACTCCGTTTACGCGGATGTCCGGCGCCAATTCATGCGCCAGCGCCCTCATCAGACCAAGCGCAGCATGTTTGGAGGCCGTATATATTGGCCCGCTACCGACATAAAACGAAGATGTGGATAATGTTAGAACAACGCAGCCCTTGTTTTTGGCGAGCTCTTCACGCGCCGCCGCAGTCCCGATCATATATCCTTTGACATTAATGCCAAAAACGTCGTCAAACCCCGTCGTCAACTCGTGTTCGCCCATATCTTCCAACCGTTTCCGGCCGTCCCGAACACCCGCGTTTCCAACAAAAACATCCAGCCTTCCGTATGTCGAAATAGCAAGATCCACGGCTTTTCGATTGTCGTCGAGATTTCGAACATCACCACACACAGTGGCAACGCGGTCTCCATAGGTATCCCGTAAGGCAGTCAAACGATCTTCAATCAGATCGAAGGCAACGATGCCTACGACGCCTTCTTCGATAAACCGACTGACAAGAGTTTTGCCAATCCCTTCGCCGGCACCAGTTATGAAAATGACCTTGTTCTCCAGCCACTGCATCTTCTTCCTCCCTCTGCCAAATTATTTTCGGCATTATGCGCCGCATATTGACCTATAGGAACCGAGGCTGTCGTGGCGCTAGGTTGACAGCCCGGTGCGCTTTGACCATCTTCAAATTCGCGTTTTTCGGTGTATTCACCACTATTTAAGAGCAGTTTATGCCCCATGACGTTGCGGGTGATCCGCATTGGCACGAACCTGGAAAAGACCTATATGCGGGTACGCCATCCTGGCCGCGTCTTGCAACGCCATATGACGATTTCATGGAAGCCCAAAATATCCCGATCATCCGGGAAATTGGCATCCCTAGTGTTCTAAATCTGCCGATGCGGCCTTGGGACTTTATGGGCGGACGTGGCTGTTTTATTCAGCTTTTCGGCACGGAAGGCAAATGGGGAAGTTATCTCGTGGAAGTGCCTGGTGCCGGTGCATTGAAGGATAACAGACACCTCTACGAAGCAACCTATCTGGTTGTTGAGGGTCGCGGCACCACGGAAATTTGGATCGACGGCCAGGAGCGGCCAGAAATATTTGAATGGACTCGTGGATCGCTATTCGCCATCCCAATGAATACACACCACCGCATCGTCAATTCATCGGGAAGCCCGGCAATTTTGCTGGCCGGAACGACCGCACCAAACATTTTCAATCTGTTGCGTGACGAAGAGATTATATTTGGCTCTTCATTGCACATGAAGAAACGCTATGACCCAACGGGCAAAAGCTTTGAACCGTCAGAAGGGCTGCAACCTGACCCTGCCCGAGGGCTTGCAATGTGCCGAACAAACGTCGTCGCGGATGTTTTTACGACGGAACTCTATCTCGATAACCGGCGAACACCCGGCTATCGGCGGATGGAACCGCAAATGGCTGAGAACGTATTTTACCAATACATTGGCGAGCACCCTCCCGGACGATACTCACGCGCCTATTCCCCCGGTAATGCGGCCGCATTTATTTGCATTGGTGGCAAAGGATACTCCTATACATGGCCACAGGAGCTCGGGCCAACGCCATGGCAGGATGGACAGGGAGACAATGTACTGCGTCAGGAATACGAAGAACTCAGCATGATTTCTGCTGCCCCGATGGAAGGGGACTGGTTTCATCAGCACTTTTCTACAGGGACGAAACCATTGCGTTTATTGGGTTGGTATGGACCAAACAATCATCTTGCCCAACAAGCGGGCATACCAGGCGAAACTGTGGTGGACCCTGGCATGGTGGATATTTCCTATCCAGGGGGTGCGTCGATTCCATATTATCTTGAGGATCCTGCAGTACGCGGTTCATTTACCGATGCCATAGTGGCAGAGGGATCGAAGAACCATATGGAAGACAAGTTTTATGACAAGAATACGACATATTCCTTCGCCGGTGGTTAGACGCTAAGACTGTGTATGATGAGGAAGAAGGCGGCCGTGTCGTATTCGCCGAACCTAAACGCAATCTGCAGAGTGCCGAAAAAACTTCGCTGGTGAGCGTTGGTGTCGATATCGGCTCGTCAACATCCCATCTTGTCTTTTCACGGTTGCGAATGGAACAGCGCGACGGAAAATATGTCGCCGCGGAAAGGCAGGTGATCTACGACTCCGATATTCTTCTGACGCCGTACACTGATATGCATACGATTGATGCGGAGAAACTTGGCGACTATATCGCTGGTCAGTATCGATCAGCCCAGCTTACGCCTGAGGATATTGATACAGGTGCGTTAATCCTGACAGGGCTGGCTGTACGTCGGCAGAATGCGAGGGCAATAGGTGATTTATTCGCCGTTGAGACGGGGAAGTTTGTTTCGGTTTCGGCAGGAGACCGCATGGAAGCCGCTATGGCAGCATTCGGATCAGGCGCCGCCGATAATTCGCGAGAAGTTGGCGTCGCCGTTATGAATGTCGATATTGGTGGAGGAACCACAAAAATTGCCATTTGCGACCAAGGCAACATTGTCGCCCTCACTGCATTGGATATAGGTGCGCGTTTGATATCCTTCGACGACTCAGGGGTAGTTTTACGGGTCGAAGAAGGTGGAAAACTCTTTGCAAAAGCTGCCGGTATCGATCTCTCTCCTGGCAACACAATCTCTACCGAGGAATGTGAAAAAATCGCCGAATGCATGGCGGATCGATTGGAAGAAATAATAACGTTACAAAGTCCGACGCCCGAAACCGAAGCCCTGCATCGGTTGCCGCCAATTTCCTGGCGTGGTGACATTGATGCCCTCACCTTTTCTGGCGGCGTTTCTGAATTTATTTACGAATATGAAGAAAACGAATTCGGAGATCTTGGCCCCTATCTCGGGCACGCTATCCTTAGACGTGCCCAGTCCGCTGGATTTCGTGTTATGCCATCGGTGGAGAATATTAGGGCGACCGTCGTCGGCGCATCGCAATACACAATTCAACTTTCGGGCACGACAGTCTTCGTTTCCGATGAAGCTCTTCTTCCGCTTCGGAATATACCGGTGATTAAACCGCGACTGGTCCTCGAAGACGAAATAGACCACAACGCAATCACCGCTTCGACCGAACAAGCGTTGGAGCGACTTGATCAGTCTGCCGCAGATCAACCTGTTGCAATATGTTTCGACTGGATTGGTTCCGCCAGCTTTCAACGGGTTGATGGATTCCTTCGTGGAATAGCAAGCGCCTTATCAATGCATTTAGAAAAGGGGCACCCTCTCATTCTCGTCTGTGAGGGCGATATCGGTAAGACTTTCGGCATCCACGTCCGTGAAGAACTGAAATTAACCTGTCCTATAATCTCAATCGATGGAATTGCTCTGGAAGAATTCGACTATATCGATATCGGTGCTACCATCATCGCCTCCGGTGCAGTGCCCGTCGTGATAAAATCTTTATTGTTTCCGGCAACCACCGCACTTGGCCAGGAAGGAGCCGCATCGTGACATCAACTGAAGACAGCGACATTCCTAGTGCCACAAGAAACACTTGGATTCTGATCATCATCGGGATTGTCGCATTTATAGGCCTGCTTCAAATCCCGCCTATTCCACAGGATCCCGCATTTCATTTGTTTGCGGATATCAGAACATGTCTTGGAATATTGAACTTCGGAAACACTGTGTCGAATGCGGCATTTGCTCTGGTTGGTGCCTGGGGTCTCTGGACAGTTTTGGGTCCAACGGGTCAGAAGATTTTTCAAACCAAAAAAGAAAGCTGGCCCTATATCATTTTCTTTATTGGCGTTGCTTTGGTGAGTATCGGTTCCGCCTACTACCACTGGGCACCGAATAACGAACGCCTTTTCTGGGATCGACTTCCAATGACCGTGGCGTTTATGGGTTTTTTTACGGCCTTTATTACCGACCGGTTAAACCGCCCCAGCGCTATTTCATGGATGTTACCCACTCTTGTCGTTTTGGGTGCTGCCAGCCTCATCTATTGGTCCATCACTGAGGCGGACGGTCATGGCGATCTACGGTTCTACGGTTTCGTTCAATTTTTTCCGATTATTTTACTTCCGATCGTACTCATTTTGTTTCCCAAAGGCCACTATACGAGCGGTCTATATCTTTTATGGGTTATCCTCTGGTACGGAAGTGCGATGGGTCTTGAACAACTTGATCACTGGATTTACGACCTATCGCGAGGCGCAATTAGTGGTCACACGATCAAACATCTATTGGCTGCGGTCGCAGCTTTCGTCGTGATCCGCATGTTGCAAAACGTCGCTCGGCGAACAGCGGATATCCCCTAAATTTCTAATTCTCCTCATATCAGGAAGAATGCGAAGTTGTTTCATAAAAAAAGCGGCCCCTGGAAATCCAGGGGCCGCCTTCTTTAATTGGTCTGTCTTAAGACTTAGCTTCCGCTGCCAAAGACCAATGACCGGACGCGTGCAACAACTTCCGGAGATGTGTCTTTAAGAGCTTGAGCTACGATCTTCTGAATGGTTTCACCCTTACTGGCGATCAGACGAAGCTTACGTTTCTTCAGTTCTGCGGCGAACTTCGGATCTGCATTCATACTATCATACGCCGCACGGAGCGGTTTCTTTAGATAGTTAGCCGCTTTAGGCGGTAGGATCAGACCACGTCCAAGGGGACCAGCGGATGCCAGGAAAGAGGCCAACGGCTTGTCTTCTGGTTTTACAAGTTCCGTGAACATTGGAACGTCTGGAATATTCGGGTCCTTGAAGAAACCGTTCTGCAAGATTGGAAGAGCAAAAGGTTTCTTGCCCTTAAACCAATGAGGAACCTTTGAACTCCAGGCCAACCAGTTAGGCGCCGTGAAATCGACTTCGCCCTGCTCGATAGCGAAGATTGACCGGGAAGACCCTTTGTAACCGGTAACCATTTTCAGTTTCAGACCCAAAAGCTTTCCGGCCAATACACTGAAAATGTAGGTGCTAGAGTTCTTGCCGCTTGTCGAACCAATGGCGGGAATCTTGCGCATATCAAGAATATGTTTGATGCCCTTGTCGGCACGAATAACGATCACGGAGTTTGTCTGGTTAGACGAACCAAGCCAAAAGAAGTCATTTGCGTTGTAACGCATCTTTTTTGGACGCAAGACCTGGTTAATAACCGTGTTATCCAATGGAACCATCAGATTACGGCCTTGTTTCGGCGCAACATTGGCGAACCAGTTCATCGCCTTCGCACCGCCGGCACCCGGCATATACTGCATAATAAGATTAGGTTTGCCTGGAAGGTGGCGCCCTAAATGATTTGAGAAGCTGGAACCATATTTGTCATACGTTCCACCTGGACCATATGGAATGGTAATCGTAACAGTTTTGCCACTATAAAGTTTTGTTAGCTTTGCATTGTCCGCCAGTGCCGGCATTGCGGTCACGGAAGCGGCAAGCGCTAATGGTAATACATACTTATTCATAATACCTCCCGAAGTAGGGTTGTTGCTTCGCGCCATCGGCCAGCGCATTCGTGAAGCGGGTCGATAAAGAACCGATTCCCGCATATTCTATGATGTACTCGGCGTATTCAGCAAGGCCTCAAACGGGATAAGGTTGATATGTTTACGCATCGAAATTCCGGGCTGAATCGGCTGAAGTAAGTTTACTCACGAAGATTTGTGCTCAGATTCCCTGTGAATAGTTTGTCGAGCTCGCCCTAGCATACTTTCTGGACAGAGAAACTCAACTTTGTGCTGTCGCTGCGATCTATTCGAATAGTTCTATCGTCAGGTCGCCCATATTTCGGCTACCGATATCTGTTGCCGTTGGCTATCCTAATCATCTCTCATTCTTGTTCGTATGTTCGGCTTGAAATGCTCAAAAAAGCCTTCCTGGTTTTTCTATTCTTAAACCTAAATACCGTGGGCGTTATAACGCCGTCGTGGTCAGATAGCTCATCCCCCCTGCTTGCCGCATATTATGACCGGCAGATGGCGATCGTAAAAGGCATCACCTACGCCTGGCGCGGTAATGACACACCAAAACCGATAGAACACACCGCAATACAGGTGGGTGTTGGCGATGACAGCAATTACATTCTTTCTACCGATGGAATCCTTATTCGCTTTGACAACGACAATTTCGCAAAACCGCGAATTCTGAGAAAAGACATTTTGCGTTTCGCCGCTGGAGACAGCGGTGTTCTCGCCATCGACAACGGCCATCGATTGCTTTGGGTTGGCGCCGGTACGCGCCGAGCAAACCTGATTGCCAAGAATGTCCACGCCGCTGCTGTTGGCGACAGTGCCAACTACTACATCACAAAATCAGGTGATCTTTTCGTCAAAGGAAAAGCCCATCGCGGTCAGTATGGAGATGGCCGCCTTGTATCTACAGACCATTTCGTCAGAACGGCAACAAGCGTCGGCTACATTACGGCTCACACCGGACATGCAATACTTCTAAAAGGCAATGGCGATGTCTTCGGAACAGGTGGCAACATCTATGGTCCTGTCGGCAAGCATGGCATCGGCGACAAAGCCGTTCGCTGGAGCAAGATAGTTGGTAATGCTACGGCAATTGCCACTGGGTCGTCTCATACTGTCGCTATTTTAAAAGACAGCAAGCTTGTCGCTTGGGGTAGCGAATATGGCACTGACCCTAAACCAATTATGAACAACGTTGTAGCGGTCGCAGCCGGATCAAATGCCACGATAGCCCTTAAAACCGATGGCTCACTATGGCAATGGGACCGCGGTGAGAGACCCCGAAAAGTTCTTCCAAACTAGTTTGGCTATACCCTACCACCGATCTCAGGTGACTCCGGGTCATAGCGCAAGGCTCTAAAAATTTGTCTTATCTTGCCATCCCCCCGAATATTTTCGTGGGGGGAAATGAATTCCCATACGATATCCCCTTCGGGGGTCACTTCGAACAGACGACCGTGACGCCCTTCGCAAATTAAGGTGTTGCCGTTCGACAGTCGTTGCGCGCCACTGACACGCGGTGAAAAGAATGTATCAACTGGTTCACCTTTGTATTCCCAAACTACTTCGCGAGTATCAGGATTAATTTCAAGAACGCGGGAGAATTCAGGATCGACCTGCTCGCTGCCATTGGCAAAGATCGTGATGTTGCCATTTTCAAGCTGTCTGGGGTCATGTTGGCCGCCCCATTCGCGATCCTCCATCTCCCAAACCAGGTCTCCGGATTTGCGATCAATAAGCGCTATAAGATCGAGATCACGCCAGCTCAAAAGAATATTGCCATCTTTCTGAAGAAAGCACGTATTCGCATGCGCGTATTCATGCCGAGGACGATTGCTGCGAATGGGATATTTTTGTTCAGGAAAACGATCCTTCATACGCCATTCCCAAACAATTTCGCCGTCCGGATTAACCTCCCGCAGTAGATCGTAATAAACCCCGCCATCCTCATGTTCGCTGCCGGGAATTCCACCCAGGCAGGTTGCTTCTTCGGGCGGGATAAGCTCCCATGCAAGATACAGTGTATTGCCGTTGGGGCACCGGTTGAAATCGTGGTGCTGCAGGTGATCAGTGTGCTCCCATATGATTTCGCCGCCCCAATCCATTTCCAACAAACGGCCACCCTTTGGTGCGATCTTCGGTCCCTCCGGGGTTCGCTCCGTTACAAGAAGATTTCCGTTGGGTAGCAGCTGTCCGTAATTCCCCAACTTGCCAGGCAGGTCCCATTTGTGAACCTCCTCGCCGTCCATGTTGATTAAAAATACTTCACTGCCGCCTGACGGCGCAAAAATCGTAAATCCCGGACAAGCGCGGGAGGGGTCATATTCAGTTATCCCAAATTTATAAGGACGCATTTTATTTTCCTTCGCGCGGCTGAACTTCGATTCTTTTACCCAACAACTGATTGGTAACGTGGAGTTTTATATATAATCAAACAATCCTAATACCGCCCGCGCCGCTGAGAAGGCTTGATCGTCCTGATCGGCAAAACCCATAATCTGAAGCCCTAATGGTAATCCTTCTGCCTCGAGTACTGGCAATGAATATGACGGGGTTCCAAGTACTGACGACGGTACTGCGAAAACAGCATCTCCTGTCCAACCCAAACCAATAGGTGCTGGGCCAGGAGCTGATAAGGTTACACAAGCATCAAACTCACTTTGAAGTGCATCATACGATGACCGCAATTGCCTGCGCTTGAGAACCAAAGCCTGATACTCCTCAAGTGTCATGGCTTGCGCTTCGATTAATCTTTCTTGTGCCTGAGGACTTAGTCCGTTTACGTCCATGTCGCGGGCATAAGTATTAAGCGGCCAGCGAAAGTCCCAATTATTCAGTCCACCCGAAAGAGCGACGGCACCCCCCAGTGATTCTTCCAATGCAGCAACACTTTCACTGGTATCGCGATCAACAATTTCGACACCAGCTTCTTCCAATGCCATTTGCGCGTTCTCCAAGGCCCGTTTTGCATCATCGACCGTGCGATCCCAACCTTCGGTCCTCAAGAGTGCCAGCCGTTTCGGCATTGCCGCATCTGGTGCTTCGAGTGGCCCAGACACACCCATAAACCCAGGGTCACCACCTACTCGCTCAGTAATCGCGCGCGCAATCTCCCAGGTTTCCTCCAATGTGGCCGCAAAGGTACTGGTACTGCTTTGGCTAATGGTATCGAAACTACCACCCCGATTAATGCCGCCGAAGCTTGGCTTGAACGCAAACACCCCGCAAAAACTCGCAGGGCGAATAGTCGAACCCAACCCCTGCGTACCGAGGCCGCCGGGGAGCATACCTGCCGCGACAGAGGCGGCCGTACCGCTGCTCGATCCGCCGGGCGTGCGGGTCAAATCCCAGGGGTTTTTCGTTCCTCGAGCTGGTTGCGCTGCAAACTCGGTGGTCACCGCTTTGGCATATATCACGGCCCCTGCTTCGCGAAGGCCCGCGACTGCTGCACAATCCCGCGTTCCCTGCCAGCCCACAAATAGATCGGAGCCTTGCTGGGTTGGCATCCCAACAGTTTCCATAATGTCCTTAATACAGAGAGGCATGCCATCGATCAGTGAAAGCATATCGCCTGATTTCCAGCGTTTATCTGACTCTGCAGCCGCGGCTTTGGCCCCCTCTTCATCTGTTGCAACAAAAGCGCCAATGTCTCCTTCTAACGAATTGATCGTATCGAGGCATTCCTCGAGGAATGCGCTGGGGCTTGAAGTGCCATTGGCAAATGCCGAATGCATCGCTCGATATGATTTTTTAATTGGTGTCATAGCTTGCTCCCCTGATTTCAAATCATTGTGACGCCAAAGGCTTTATTTTGAAAAGGGTGCTGCTCATATTGACCAAACTTAAATTCATCGCCACGCTCACTAAAAAATACCAAGGGCCCAGGGAAATTATTTATGACAAACAATTGGACAGCGGCGTGGAGCGCTTCGGCACAGGGCCCATTTCCGCATGGACGCGAAACCGCGCAACCTGATCTCTCCGATCTTTTCCCCCAACCTGACTTTGATTGCCGGGATCAGTCCTTTCGGATGATCGTGCGCCCGGATGTCTGGGGAACCGAAGCCCGCATCCGCCTTTCGAACGCACACGGCTCCAAGCCAATTACATTTGGTGGCATCTGTGTCGGCATGCAGGCGATAAGCAGTGCGCTTATGCCGCATACGAACCGGAAAATCACTTTTGGCGGAAAAGACAGCACTACGATTGAAGCTGGCGCATGGGCGGTAAGTGACGCCATCGCACTCGACTTCATCCGCGACATAAATGACCCCCTACTCACCGGCAAAACACTTGCCGTGAGCTTCAGCGTAAACGGGGAAAGCGGTCCTATGACCTATCACGCTAAAGCCCTGCAAACTTCCTATCTGTCGGAACGCGGGGCCGGTTCACTCGGTGACTCGGAAGATGAAATGGATTTTCCATACTCGACGACGTCATGGTTTTTCCTTGATGCACTCGACATGAATATGGCCGAACCAACCAGAGTCGTCGTCGCCTTCGGTGATTCCATTTCCGATGGCTCCGGTTCTACGATCAACGGTTACGACCGGTGGCCAGATGTGGTGGCGCGTCGACTCCACGCGAAGTACGGAAATTCGGTTTCACTGGTCAATCGCGGCAATCAAATCCTCGGACCTCCTGACGGCACACCAGTAGAAGAAAGGCTTGGTGGGATATCAGCGCATGAGAGGATGGAACGCGATGTGATTTCCATGGCTGGCGTTAGCACGGTGATCTGGCTCGAAGGCATCAACGATCTTGGGTTTAGCGATGCCACCGCAGAGGACATCATCAACGGCATCAAAAAAGGCGTCACTCGTTTACGGGGTGCCATTCCTGGCGTGCGGATAATCGGTGCCACCCTGACGACGGCGCTCAACGCCACCACCTCGGGTCATGGGCGCCAATCGGTCGATGACCATCGCCGGGTGTTTAACGAGTTTGTCCGCAACACCGATATTTATGACGGGATTATTGATTTCGACGCTGCAACATTTGATCAGGCGACAGGGGAGTTGATGCCCGAAATGTGTCCCAACTCATCCATCGGGGGGCCCGGCGACAAGCTGCACCCCAACCGTATCGGGTATCAAGCGATGGCGTCGGCCGTCGATATCGACATGCTGGTAGGAGATTAGAGCCAATGACAAAGTTCACCGGTGATATCGGTCTGCAATTCACCATCCACATCGCCAATCAGTACACCGTTCCAGAGATTGTCGAGCTTACGCAGGTCGCGCATGACCAGGGATTCGACCAGGTCTGGGTGAACGACAATCTGTGTCACAGAAACATATTCGTCGTCCTCGCGGCGATGGCGGCGAAAGTCCCGATCAAACTGGGCACTGCCATCCTTGTCCCCTACTTCCGAAATCCTGTTGATCTCGCCGATAGCATGGCGGCGCTTACCGAGCTAACCGAGGGACGCGAATTGAGTATCGGTATCGCACGCGGCGCTCACGCCATAGCCGGCAAACAAACGACGCCTGCGAAACCATTGGCAACGGTGCGCGAAACGGTCTCCTCCGTTAAAGCACTCCTGGCAGGCGAAACTATTTCTTTCGCTGATTATCCTGCAGTCGCTTCTTACTTTAATATGAACCCTGACTGGCCCTTCAAACTCGAATTCGAAACCAAAGCACCAGTGCGGTTCTATACCGGCGGTAACGGACCCAAAATTATGCGGATCGCAGCCCGTATCATGGATGGCATTCTGATCGGCGGCTATTACATCCCGCTGGTTCGGATTGGCCGCATTGCCAAGATGCTGGAGGAACCCCGGGCGCTCGCCGCAGAAGTGCAACCGGATACACCCCAATACGATACCTGCGAGCTTAACGTCTCAATTTCTCACGACCGAAATGCGGCCTATCAGTTCGCCAAACCCTATGTCAGCCATATGATTGTGTCGCTGAAAGAGATGGGCTTTACCGACGATGATTTCCGCACAAACTTCATTGATCCAAAACTTGTCACTTTACTCGAAGGGGCCTTTGCGAATGGCGCCACTGTCCAGGAAGCCGCTGAGCTGGTTCCGGACGAAGCCGTTAAAAGCTGTTTCGTCGTCGGTGAACCCGAAGAATGCAAGGATCAGATACTTGAGCTGATGGAGCACGCCGAAAATCTCAACTTCGGTCAGGTCAGTCTGGCGAAGCTAGGTCCGGATTATAAAGAGGCCATGACCCTCTTGCGGCAGGACGTTCTTACGGATTGAATTGATAAAAAGTAATTTTTTGAGGTAACCGATGGGACATTTACTGAACGGCGAATGGAGTTTCGAGGATCGTCTGTCCGAAACCGAAACGGGGCTATACATCAAGAAACCATCGCAATTTCGCAACTGGATCACCAATGACGGCTCATCCGACTATCCCGCCGAGGCCGGTCGTTATGTTCTGTATTCTTCCATCGCCTGCCCCTGGGCACACCGGACAGCGATTTACCGGGTTCTCAAAAAGCTTGAGGACGCTATTCCGCTGATCAATACCGAACAATCGGAAGCCGATCAGGGATGGGCCTTTGTCGACGGACCACACGCCGTCCCCGGTACCGACAAAACTGTAAACTTCCTGCACGAGATTTATGCGCTGGGCGATCCCGGATGTACCACACGGATCACCGTGCCAATGTTGTGGGATAGCAAGACCTGCACGGTCGTCAGCAACGAGTCGTCCGAGATTATCCGCATGTTCAACGCTGCGTTCGATGGCATCGTAGAAGCGACGCCAGATTATTACCCCGATGCTCTTAGCGCGCAGATCGATGCAATGAATGAAAAAATCCTCAGCGGTATCAATAATGGCGTGAACGGAAGCGGCCGATCGACCACACAGGACGCTTATGACCAGTCCGTCGAACTCTTGTTCAATACGCTGGATGAAATGGAAGCGCTATTGGCTGACCAACGTTATCTTTGCGGTGATACCCAAACAGAGGCCGACTGGAGGCTCTATCCCAACCTGATCCGGTTCGATCCGATTTATTATGTCGGATACAAATGCAATCTGCGGCACCTCGAGGATTACCCAAATCTCTCCAACTATCTGCGCGACCTGTATCAGACACCGGGAATCGATAGCGTTAGTGATGTCGAGTCGATGAAGCGGCAAACCTTCAGCGAGGCCGGCCCTATCAGCGCCAATGGCATTGTACCGCGCGGACCAGTGGTTGACCTGACCCGGCCACATGACCGCGACCGGTTTTCCAAAGCGGCTTAAAAATTTACTCGATTACGGTTCCGTCGGGGCGGATGTGATCTTCCCAGACATGGTTGTCCGTATAGCCAAGGAGTTCTCGCGCTTTCTCCGTATTGAGACCACTCCAATACGTCTCCACGCCATATTTGATTGTTGTGCCGGGTAAATATTTCTCAACCAGCTCATTTGTTGGTGTCGGAAATCGGCTATTGGTGGCGGCGATATTGAATGCCTCATGCCCATTGATATCGGCTTCAACCGCCAGCTTGCAGGAAACCGCGGCATCGCGCACATCGACATAGCTCCAGAATGTTCCGAGCCGTGCGCCTGGATCCTCCCAGCGTTTTGACAGGCTTTCATAGGTGAGATCGAAATTTACACCGGCGAGCCGCAAACTCACCACAGACATATCGAACATACCGACATAAGAGTCCGCAATCTGCTCGCCGAATACTTTGGAGAAGGCGTAGGGATCTTTGGGTGTTAGCGGGTGTTCTTCATCCAGCGGCAGGTAATCCGGGTTCCAGATTTCGGGTGCATAAGTAAAGCCGTAGGCCGCGATGCTGGAGGCATGCACGATACGTTTTACGCCCATGTCGCCAGCCGCCTTAAAGACGTTATATGTCGCGGACATATTGTTGCGAAACACTTCGGCATCGGCCGCCATGAATGGTGCCTGATGCGCCGCAAGATGCACCACGGCATCGGCACCCTTACAGGCCTCGTAGAGATCACCGGTCTGAGTTAAATCCGCGACCCAGCTTTCGCAGATACGGTCGCGCGACGGCACGACATCGAGATTGAGCACCTCATATCCGCCATCGAGCAGGGTCTGAACGGTCCAGCGGCCGAGATTGCCGCAGCCGCCGGTAACAACAATCTTGCCTTTGCTCATATGTTGGGCCGCACACCGACGAATGAGTCGAGTTTAACCAGCCCTTCGGCATTTTCTTCGAGAACCATTGCCTTGGGTTCCTTGCCGTCGGCGGTATCGGATATCGCGTTGCGGACCATCTTTCGCAGCATGATCACCCCGCGATCCGATGTACCGAGATGTTCGCGCCGTTCACCGAGCAGCTTCTGGGTTCCCTGGGTGACGATATCCTCGGCGCGCACATTGCCACGGAATGGCATCAACGGACGCTTGTCATAGGGTTTGCGATCATCTTCAGGAATCTCGCGCTTGCGCATTTCCTTGAGGTGCTGGAAGAAATTATCGTCCGGCCCAGTATAGTAATCGACCGTAAACATCATGAAGTTGTCGTCGTCATTCGGCGTCAGGAACATGAAATGTTCGAAATCCGATCCCTTGTTGACCAGCTTCTGCGGGTCTTCCTTGCCATGCACAAACTCAGTATCGCCGACCTGTAAGATGCTCGGGAAACCAAGGCTCATCTCATCAACCACAATCCCGTCCCCGTCGACTGCCGGTTTCGACATCACGATCTTCATGCCGTAGGGCGTTTCAACCGGCTCAAAACTCGGCGGATCATCGGCGCTAAAGAACCGATCACCCCAGGTCTGATCGCCATAGGCGCTGGTGCCGTGCAGAATCCACACATGCACCGGATCGGCACTGTTTTCATAGAAGTTGAACCAGTTGTAATCGAAATGGCGTGTCGGCTCGATCTGACGTATGCCGCCGTGATCGATCAGCGGCGAATAGTTGGGCAATGGCGGCGGGTTATCCTGGTCGGGCCCCATATAGGCAAAGATCAGTCCGCCCAGCTCGCGCACCGGATAGGAGACATGCCGAACCTTGGCGCAAAACGATTTGCCGTTTACTTCCGACGGCTGCTCAAGACACTTGCCGTTCACATCAAACAGCCAGCCATGATACGGACAGCGAATACCGGCATTCTCGATATCGCCATATTCGAGTGAGGCCCCGCGATGCGCACAATGCTCACCAATCAGCCCGATGCGTCCCTCGCCATCGCGAAACAGAACAAGCTCTTCGCCCAGCACCTTGACCGCCTGCGGGATATCGTAGAGCTCGTCAATGGCACCGACCGCCATCCAGTAACGGCGCAGCCACTCACCGCCCGGCGTTCCGGGCCCGACACGGGGGATATCTGCATTTGTTATCGACATCGTACCACCAGCCTAATCTATTACACCGACATCGCGATAGACCGTTCGCATCGCCTCGATTGCATCCTCCGGCAAGGGCGCGGTTTCCCAGCGCGGAAAGCGTTTGACCGGGAGGCCGCGTATCCGGAAGGTCTCAGCGATCGTCCCCCGCCCGTGTTTCTTCTGGGTCGAGATGAACATCTGGGTGATCTGCGTAACCTTGGTCTGAAGCTCTGCCGCCTTGGCGTAATCCTCGGAATCCAGCGCCTCGAACAACGCCACGGTGAGCTCCGGCACCGAGCTGGTCGGCGGGTTGATCATGCCGGCGATACCAAACGGCACCAGCCCGAAAATATCGGCATTGCCAGTAAACACTGACACATCATCGGGGAACAGCTTGACGTAATCCTCCATCGCGCCATCGCCATAAGCGACTTTCATGCCGCGAATGGTCGGCACTTCTTTTTTAAGGGTGACACCGAAATCCGGAGTGATCGAGATGCCGCAATATTTCGGGTTCTCATAAATATAGATCGGCAGCGGACAGGCCTCCGCTACTTTTCGGAAATGCTCGAGGATCGCCGATTGCGGCGCATCGCAATAATAATACGGCGGGATCACACCAATTCCCGCAGCCCCGATATCGTTCGCATGCTTGGCAAGCTCGACGGTGGTTGGCGTATCGGCGCAACCGACATGGATGATCACCGGCGTGCGCCCGGCAGCCTGATCCATCACGATCTCGGCAACCGATTTACGCTCGCTTTCTGAGAGTGCCGGCCCCTGTCCCGAGGAGCCCAGCGCGAACAGCCCATGCACCTTGGCGCGGAAATAGAAATCGACCAGTTGGCGCAGCGTGTCCTCATCGACCGAGCTGTCTTCATGAAACGGCGTGATCACCGGAATCAGGACGCCTCTGTACATTTGCCTCACCCGTTTATTGGCAGTTCACGCGCAGCAATGCGGCTGCGCGTGGGGTTTGGAGACACTATGTACTGGAAAACAGCGGTTTAGGAAAGATTGGAGCGAACAGATCACGAAAGGAATAAATTAGATAGCTCTTTCAACCGTTCCGGTTAATCCCATAACATGGAACGTGCGATTGCACGGTAACCAAATGGACGAGATCGAAATGGATCCGCAAGTATTTCATCAGAGAGCCCAAAAACTGGGAGACGACGTTCGCAAGGTTACGATTTCCGTCTCAACGATTTTTCTTGGTTTTATGTTGGTACTACTAACCCAAAAAACAGAACCAAAACTCGATCTCGTAGAACTGATCGCGGTGACACTCTCCATCTTCTGTTTTGGTATATCTGTTCTCGCTGGCTTGCGGTCATGGGCACTCAGCAGTGCAACAGCCTATAATCAAGCCAAAGAAATCGAAGCCGTCGCAAACAAGAAAACCAAACTCGCTGAAGGCTTCCGGCAGACAAGAAAAAAGGCTTCAGCGAAACGACTCTTTTATATGATGGCTGTGAATATCTCTTTCTCCGCCGGTATCGTCTTCTCAATGGCACTTCTGGTTTACCGCATCTGGAGACTCGCGGGATAAGGCAATAGATTTACCGTCACTCCGCCGCGGCGGCGCCTGCTTTTGAGCCTTCGAGTTTAAAGCCGCGATAGTTGTCGGCAACGATGTCTTCGCAAATCTTTCTGTAAGTCCCGACGCCGCCGATATAGGGCATGAACAGGCGCGGTTTGCCAGGAATATTAGCGCCCATATACCAGCTGTTGGCCTTGGGAAAGAGCGTCTGGTTGGCAACGTCCTGCACATGATCAACCCAGTCGTCCTCGGCCTTGCGGTCAGGCTCCATTGTGGCGATAGCGTTATCGCGAAGATGCACCAACGTATCGGAGACCAGCTCCACATGCTGTTCGATTGAGGACAACATATTGCTTTTGACCGACGGGCTGCCGGGCCCGGTGATCGTATACATGTTGGGAAACCCTTCGCACATCAGCCCGAGGTAAGTCCGGGGTCCCGCTTCCCACTTCTTCTTCAGCGTCTGCCCGGCGCGCCCGCGTATATCGACACGCAATAGCGTGCCGGTCATGGCATCGAAACCGGTGGCAAAGACAATGCTGTCAAACGCGAATGATCGCCCGCCGGTTTCCAGCCCGGTTACGGTAAGCCGGTCAATCGGCGTGTCGGCGATATCGATAAGATCGACATTTTCGCGGTTATAGGTCTCGTAATAATCGGTATCGAGGCATAGCCGTTTGGTGCCGATGGGATAGGTCTTGGGCGCCAGCAGGTCGGCCTTCGCCGGATCCTTGACCGTCTCGGCGATGCGCCGCCGCACCCAGGCCGCCGCCGTCTCATTGGCGTCATTGCTTGTCAGCAAATCGTTATAGGATTTGAGCAGCGTCATGCCGCCCGCCGCCCAGCGCTCGCGATAGGCTTCCTCGCGCTCGGCATCAGTGACATCGAGCGCCGATATATCCATCGGCGCGACACTGCGCAGGCTGCCGCTTGGCGAATAGCGCATCTGGGCGCGCCGTTCGGCATAGTTGTCCTTCCAAATCCGCTCGTATTCTTCGGTCATCGGCACGTTGCGCGCCGGAACCGTCCAGTGTGGCGTACGCTGAAAGACTGTGAGGTGAGCGGCCTCCTCAGCAATCACCGGAATGGACTGGATACCGGACGAGCCGGTGCCGATAACGCCAACATGCTGACCGGCGAAATCAACCTTCTCATGCGGCCAGGCGCCGGTGTGATAGGTATTGCCCTTGAAATCGTCGATGCCGGGAATGTCCGGCATGTTGGCGGTCGAGATGCAGCCCGTCGCCATGATGAAATACTGTGATAAGACCGTCTCGCCAGCGTCAGTACTGATTGTCCAGCGATTGGCGTCGCTGAGGTAATGAGCCGAGGTAACCGATGTCTCAAAGGTGATGTCCTTGCGGAGGTCGTGCTTATCGGCGACATGCCCGATATAGCGAAGAATGTCCGGCTGGGCTGAGTATTTTTCCGGCCAGGTCCATTCCTGCTGCAACTCCTCATCGAATGAGTAGGAATATTGCATGCTCTCAACATCGCAGCGCGCACCAGGATAGCGGTTCCAGTACCAGGTGCCGCCGACATCCCCGCCGCGTTCAAACACACGAGTCGAAAATCCGTGCCAGCGCAGCAAATACAACAGGTACAGCCCGGAAAACCCGGCACCAACGATAACGGCGTCTACTGAACTGGTTTTAGCCATCCAATGCTCCTACACCTCCGATTTAGCGAAGCATGAGGCATGCGAATATGCAAGTTCAGCCCTCTATACCGCGGGCGGCTGGGTGACGATCTGATCGTAGGCGTAGCGCTGTTTCAGCGTGCCGAAATGCTCGAACACATCCTGCACGACGCCAATTGCTTCCGGCGTAATCTCGATATGCGGGCTCCAGCAGCCGAGTTTCTGATAGGTCGCGATGCATGTCGCCAGAACCGCTTCATCAATTTCGGGAAAGAGCGGGCTTTGATTGGCGGCGATCTCAGCGGCGGACGTCTCATTCATATAAACCCGTGCCTTTTTGTAGGCGCGCGTGAACGCCTTAGCGGTATCGGTTTCTAGCCATTCGCGCGTCGCAGCCACGCTTGAAAACGCATTAGGGCCGATCAATGGACCGGATTGCGTAACGATGTGGCCAACGCCGTCGGCTTCGAGCTGTTGGGGAAATGGTCCCTGTTGCAGAACATAGGCACCCGTTCCATCACGAAAAGCCTGATCCATTGCCGCGACACCACCAACATTGAGCGGCTTGATTTTGGAGAAATCGATCCCCGCCTTGTGACAGGCATACATAAACATCGCCAGTGGCTGGCCGCCAGCAAACAGGACAATCTCAGCGCCTTCGAGTTTATCCCAGGTGAAGCTGTCGTCCTTTTCACGTCCGACCAGGAAGAATCCGTCCATCTCATTGATCTGGGCAAAATGACAGGCCACCGGCACCTCGCCTTTGCCCAGCGAAGAAAAGGCCTGACTGGGTGCCGTTTGGATGACCTGTGCGTTGCCTTCTTCCAGCGTCTGCACGGCTGAGACGCCTGGTGGCGAGATTGACCACGAAGCATCGATCCCCTCGTCTTTTAGGAACCCTGCCGAAAAGACCGCAATGAGCGGCGAATAAAAGGCTGAAAACAGGGTGAACTGGATTTCGATCTTTTCCATCGGGTACTCCGCAGATTTTGATATGCCCGCACCGTAGCGTTCCGGCACGATGCTGCCTAGCCCCGCCAAACCGCCTCTTGCCTATTTAGGCAAGTTCGCCGAGGTTGGTTGGAAGCGAACAGAGATCAGGACAGCCCGGCATGGCCGACAAAATGCAACAAGCGATCAACGAACGTGCAAGGAAAGCTGCAGAAACAGTCGTGGAACGCCTCGATCTCGACGTCGATGAAATTGAATTCCTGGCATCCAAGGGCAACGTGCTGTTTCTGCTGCACCCGCTTGAGATCGTCGCGCGGGTTTCTGGTCAGGCCGCCCGATTGACGTCACATGTGGAAGCGCGAACGCGGGAGTTTGAAGTCGCGCGATACCTCGCCAGCACCAATGCACCGGTTGCGCCACCGTCGAATGCTGTCGAGCCAAGACCGCATACGGAGAACGGCCTTGTTGTCACGTTCTGGGACTATGTCGAAGACAGCGACATCGAAAACTTTGAGGCGAAAGCGATCTCGGCACTACAGGATTGCCATAAACGCCTCGCGGGCTATGACGGCGACCTGCCCTTTCTTCAGGGCTATGAAGACGGAAAGCGTTTGTTTCTTATACTCTGGCGCGACAATGCGCTGAGTTCGGGCAAAGCCGGAAACATCGTCCAGCGCATTGCAGCACTCGATAAAGAGATCGCCGAAGTAAAAGGCGGCGATAGTGCGCTGATTGTCCCGCTCCATGGCGATGCGCATCCCGGCAACACGCTCTGCACTCCAGACGGAGAGGTATTATGGAATGACTGGGAGGATACGTGCTGCGGTCCAATCGAATGGGATTATGCCTGCCTGGTGGTTGATTTTCGTGAAAACCCGCAGCATCGCCCGGCACTCGGATTGCTCGAAACAGCGATGGCGGAGACCGTCGACCCAGACCGGCTTGATCTGATGATCCGGGCGCGGGAACTCCAACTCGATATGTGGGACGAAACTGCTGAGGCTCTGTAGACGCGGGGTTCAGCAGCCCCCTACTATGCTGATCGACAAAACCTTAGGGAACGTTTGATGAGCCAGAATATCGGCTTCGTAGGATGCGACTTTCAAAGATCGCCTGCCGATGATGGCTCTACCGGTGGCGCGGCGCACGATCATACCCATCGTCAGGAAGTCTCAATCAACGGAACCCGTATAACCACCGTCGATATTCATGCCCATTGCGCCGTTCCCGAAGCTCTCGCCGTGCTTGGCAAAGAGTGCGAGAAGGAAACACTGCTGATGCAAGATACATCCGAGCGAATTGCCGCCATGGATGCGCAGGGAATAGATGTCGCTGCCCTCAGCATTAACCCTTACTGGTATCATGCCGAGCGCGACGAAGCGGCGGAACTCATCTGCATCCAAAATGAAGGCCTCGCTGAGATTTGTGGCGCTAATCCCGAGCGCTTTGTCGCCTTTGCAACCATTGCCCTTCAGCATCCCGAGCTCGCAGTAGAGCAAATTGAATACGGTGTGAAAAATCTCGGCCTGAAAGGTGTCAGCATCGGCTGCTATGTCGATGGCGATGAAGTTTCCGACCCGCGGTTTGACCCTGTCTGGGCGAAATGTGAGGCGCTCGACCTCCTTGTCTTCATGCATCCAAGGGGTACGCCGGATATGGTCTCTGGCGACAGGTTTTCGGGCGGTGGTGTTCTGGCTAATACTATCGGTAATCCGCTCGAGACTACGGTTGCGTTATCGCATCTGATCTTCGAGGGCACGCTCGACCGGCATCCAGGTCTCAAGATTTGCGCCGTGCATGGTGGCGGCTATTTTGCGTCCTACGCCCATCGCTCCGACGCCGTGATCCGCACGTTCCCCGACCGCGCCAAGCCGTTGCCCAAGAAAAACCCAACGGATTATCTCAAGGGTGGCCAACTTTACTTCGATACCATTGTATTCGACCCGGACGCCCTTAATTATCTGATCACGCAAACCGGTGTTGATAAGGTCATGTCATGGTCGGCACCGACTACCCCTATGGCTGGACGAGCACGGAGGTTGAGCTGGTGATGAACACACCTGGCCTCAGCGATGAAGACCGCATCGCAATTCTCGGCGGCACAGCTGCGAAACTATTGAAGCTGGACGAGTAAAGAAAATCCGATGAACGGTTTTATTCAGTATCTCAGTGACATCTGGACGTTCAACATGACCCTCGCGGCACTTGTTGCGCTGCCGGCGGGAGTTATTCAAGGCTATGCCGGATTTGGCGGCGCGCTGGTTTCGGTACCCTTCTTTGCCATTTTGTTTGGCCCTGTCTATGGCTTTGCAATGGTGCTCGTTGTCATGTTTCTGATACAAGCAACACTTTCTCCTAAAGCATTTGCCCATGCCGACTGGAAAGAGATCACGCCGCTCGCCGGTGCCAACGCGATCACGTTAAGCCTCGGCATCCTGTTTCTGGTTTCGGCTGACCCGACTTTTATCAAAAAGGGCATGGCAATATTCGTGCTGGCGATTACGCTGTTTATGATGTCTGGCTGGAAATATACCGGCACAAAGCGAACTCAAGTCGGCGTCGCAACCGGTGCTGTCGCTGGCGGTATTACTGGCGGGTTTGGTGTCCCCGCCTTCCCGCTCAGCGCGCTTTATTTTCATACCTCGCAATCGGCCACGCCGACCATAAGGGCAAACGTCCTCATTGCCCTCATCTGCAACCTGATTGTTGGCATCGTGGGGCTGGCCATACAGGGGATATATGACCAGACACTGGTCGTACGCACACTCCTCGTCGCGCCAATTTTTATCGGCGGCGCATTTATTGGTCAGTATCTGTTCAGTGTTGCGCCAGTTGAATGGTTCCGGCGGGTTACTTATTGCATTCTGATTTTAAGCTCAGTGACGCTTCTGCTTGCTTAAGGTACCGGTACTGTTGGCCTAGCGGCACTTATCAAGTTTTGGAATTTGTCTGTGGCCTGGAATATACCAAAAAGGTTCCACATAGCGTTAACGCCAACCCCAAAACGGCCAAACCGGTCCATTGAAATCCCTCAAACCAGGTTGATACCAGCATCGCAACGATTGGAAACAGAACTGTTGAATATGCGGCCCGCGCTGGCCCCACTCGATTGACCAGGCTTAAATAAGTGACGAACCCGAGAACCGTCGCAATCACCGACAAATAGGCGAGCGACCACAAATAAACCGGATCATTCGGAACAGTAAACGGTAATCCCAAGGCGAGGCAAATTACGAGGCTGATGATCGTGCCATAGATCATTCCATAGGCGATTACGCTTGGCAGATCATGTTTCTGAGACAATCGGACGGAGAATATATTTCCAAGTGAAAACAGATATGTCCCCAAGAAGGGCAGAAAAATAAGGGCTCCCACCGTAGAGAATTCCGTAGCTGAAATACTTCCCCAAAAGAGAGATAGAAGTCCTGCAACGCCAAAAATCGCGCCGAGTACGACACGCCCGCCGAGTGCTTCGCCAAAGAAAAGGCGTTGGTTGAATGCCGCCATAATCGCGGCAGTGGCAAATACGACCGATAGCACACCGGTCGCGATAAACTCTGCCGAAACATAAAAGCAGTAATAGTTCATGCTAAAGATGCAAAACCCCAAAGCAAAAAGCTTTCCGTGTTGTTTCAGAGGAATTGATTGTAGGCGCCTTGTGACGGCCAAATAGCCGACCACAAGACCAGCGGACAACAGAAATCGATAGACAACCGAGACGAGCGGCGGGACTTCGCCAAGCTGCAGCCCCATCGGATACCAGGACAATCCCCAGCTAATGACAACGACAACGAGCAAAAGTACCGAAATGCCGTCCTTCATTTTATCTGACCGTAAGCCTCTCTAGACCTGTTGTGTTGGGATTTATTAAGCTGTTCAGGATCGCTCACGTGGCATCGCGTATAACAATTCCATCTTCAAGCAAATTAAAGACTGGAAAAATGCGCAGGTTCAGACCGCCCTGCCATTTTTAAAAGTAACTTCGTCCAGAAGGACGCCGCGATCATCATAGATCGTCCAAGGTCCGTCTTTAAGGCCATTCTTGAAGTTGCCTTTTTTAAAGACCTGTCCATTATCGTAATACATCAGGATTTCGCCCTCGGGCCGACCGTTTTTAAACATACCCTCATAATGAAGCTGACCATTGGGGTAATATTGCGACCAGGGGCCGTCGAGCACACCGTCGTTATAGGTCATCTTCTTATACATCTGACCGTTCATGTAATATTTTACGCCGTCTTCCTCTACGGGCGGATTATTTGGGTCGGTTCTATCGGCCATAGCTCGAAATCCGGTAACGAATAATTACGGTGGGGGATTGTCTGGTGCCAAAAGCCATTTGGCAAGTAGACAGCACCGGAAACATGTTTAAAGCCGATTCTCCTCAAAAATGAGCGTTACCGAAGAACAAGTCTCGTTATTCAGTGATTACTGAGATCACAACGTCGATAGCCAATTAATATGAAATCGCAGACCCTGGGTCACCCTAGTTTAAGTTGCGATTGAGAATGATTTGCATTCGCAAATTAGTTTGGTTAATCTTGCCAGATTGCAGGTATCAGTTCTTAAAGGGAGCCTAGGGTGACAAATTCTCCGCCCAAAAACGGCGTTTTTTGTAGTCAGGCATTCGTAGTGTCTGTTGGCGTTTTCCTTTGTTCATTTCCAGCATCCGCCCATTTACCCCAGGAATTCGAACCTGGAATGTCACATGTATTGTTGTCTCTAGATCACATTCTGGCGTTCCTGGTTATTGGGATGGTTGCAACTGCGGTCATTTATTTTAGGCGTCCGCAATCCATTTTCTTTGGAAACGCCATTCTCCTGTCGTACTTGGGATTTGAAGCAATTTGGCATGGGCTCAAAACAGAAGTTTTATTTGGCCTGGAAGTTGCGTTGTCCGGAGCGTTAATCGCCTTCGCATCCTCTCAACTGATTTTTCTTTTCAGAAAACACGCAAACAAACAAAGGCGTGGAAACCAGACAAATATGTCGCCGTCGACGAAATGAGCTGGGACTGAACGGTTACCTGACAACCCGAAAATCAAACTATGAAACTCACAATTACGGAATGGATAAGCCAACATGATTTATGAAGCCCTTAAACTTGCAGATGCTCACCTCAACATCCCTGCCGCCAGCGCCCATTGCGATATTCCCTGCAAAATATATGACCCATCTACGGCAATCATCGCTGCATTATCTGTCGTGCGCCTTCTCGACATCATGGCAGAGGCCGCAGAAAGCGGTGATTCAGGTTCAATCGAACGGGCCAATACTCTCGCGAGATGCGTACAACGGAAAGAAGAGGAAGCCGAGAAGGTAAAACATGAGGTCCGTATAATATGGGGCGATTATTTCAAAGCACCCCAGTTTGAAGCCCATCCAAATATTCACGATCTGACGCATCAGATCATGTTGAAAGGAAGCGCCTGCAAACAAGGGGCGAATCGTTCAGATGCTGAAGAGCTGGTTGAACTGGTTAACCAGTTTGCGGAGATTTTCTGGGATACAAAGGATATCAAGACTTCCAGAAAAACCGCGCCCTATCCACCCTCCATGCCGGTTGTATATCCCGAACTCTAGTCAGTACGGTAAATGTTCGGTTGGAGCATATTTCGGGTCCATGGTGATAGCATGGTCCCGACGCTCCAGCATGGCGACTACGTTATAGCAAAAAGGAATGATGAAGCCGTTTCAATGGGAACGGTTGTCGTCATTCAACATCCAAACTTTGGGAATATCGTTAAACGTGTAATATCGCAGGAGAGCGAGAATCTTTTTCGTGTACAAGGCGATAACCCGGATTCTACAACATCCGAAACAATTGGCCCAATCGATCAACAGGCGATCAATGGAGAAGTTCGCTGGAGAATATCGAGAAAGGGAATGGCCAAATTTCGTCCCGATTGGCACGCACCAAATTGAAAAATGAGTGACTATGTATGATGGATAGGCGAAAATTTATGGTCGGTTCGGGTACAGCGATTGCAGCAAGTGCTGTCGGCCTGGGCGCTGCCAGTCTCCAATCATCCAAATCCGCGGCATCTACGCGCGTCGCGTTAAAGCTCCAAAAAGCAAGATACAAGATCAACACTGTTTTCACCGAAAATATGGTGAGTTTGTCCCCGGATCGGCCTCCACCGGTAATTTGGATGGACCAGTACGCACCGTTTGCGGCAGACGTTACCAACGGATTGTCGGAATATACGGCGATGCATTGGCACGGTATTCGCCTGCCGAACAAAATGGATGGCGTACCGTATCTGACTCAATTGCCCCTCGGGCAAAACGACACCTACCATTACAGATTTACGCCTGATGATGCTGGAACCTACTGGTATCATCCGCATTGCATGACGATGGAGCAAATGGCACGGGGTCTTACCGGCGTCCTTATCGTCCGCGAAAAAGATGACCCAAAATTCGATGCTGATATCCCCATAAACCTCAGAGATTTTCGGCTAAAAAGCGACGATCAGTTCACGCAGCTCTTCACTATGAAAGGAGCCGCGCGGGGCGGCACAAAGGGGACCGTAATCACCGCAAATTGGCGGAAAGAATATCAAGAGAGTGCGCCGGCGGGTGGTTTGGTCCGGCTTCGATTGGTCGCAAGCGATCCGACGCGGAATTACAAAATTGCCATGGCAAAATCCGACGGCAAGGTTATTGCCCTAGACGGGCACCCGCTGAGTAAACCCTGGTCCCTTCCAACCGAAGCCAAACCACTCATCCTATCGCCCGGACAACGTGCAGACATTGCTCTGGTCATGCCGCGTGAAGAAGGAAAAGAAATCGTTATATCGACCATGCTGGGCCAACGAGCCCGTACCTTATCCCGAATACGGAGCAAAGGCAGCTCGCTTAACCGCAAATTAAATGATCTTCGCCCTCTGAAACCAAACCCGCTGTCCGTACCGGACCTTAAGAAAGCCGAATTGCATGAATTTGTTTTTGGGTGGTCTCCTGATGAAAATGGCCCCAATAACGGCCTTTGCGGCTCGATGGAATTTACTTTCTGGTCTATCAACCGAAAACCGTGGCCCGGAGATGCGGTCAAAGACACCGGCCCCCTTCTAACGATGAAACAAGGTCGTAGCTATGTGTTACGACTTCGCAACGAAAGTCCCAACCACCATCCGATTCACTTGCACGGCATGACGTTCATCACGTTAAGATCAAACAAGCGGAAAATCACTCCAACATGGAGCGATACCGTTTTGTTGGGACGCAACGAGACTGTCGAAATAGCTGTGGTCGCCGATAACCCGGGTGATTGGGCTTTCCACTGCCACGTCATCGAGCATCAGAAAACCGGTTTGGCAGGGTTTGTAAGAGTCGAATAATGATATGGGGCGTAAAACCGCCCTAACGAACTCCTAATGCAGGCCGTCCTCTCCAACGACATCACCAACCTGTAGGCCACCGAGCCGCGCGTGGAGTCGACCGCGTGTTGCAGCCGCAAAGATTACAACAATTTCATCGGGATTGGGCGCGTCACCGAAGGAAATAGTAAACGTGTCATAGTGTGATCGAACATAGAGGGCATCCTTATGCGCCAATGGCACGTCAATCGCTGTTCCGGGCCCTCCCCTCTTCCCCGTCGATGGAATCCAGGCCGCTGCCCCGCCCACGGCATCGCGTACGGGATTGGCAAAATCGGTCGTCAGGCAGGCATTACCATGTTCGTATTCGCCACTCGTACCAACAACGCATGATTTACCATAACTTTCAATTGCCGCGCCCTTTGCAAGCTCGACAAGGCGGCGGCCCATCTCTTCGCCAAGGCCGGGAGACGGTTCCGTCAATAGAGTCAGATCTTTACTGAACTGACCGGCATAGGGGTTCTTCAGCGCAACGGCGATTGCGATTTTACGAACGACATCGCCGTCGGCTGCCTCACCGGTTTCGTTTGTCACTGTATCTTCGGCAAACTCAAACCATTTTCGGATTATGTAACCGTCTACTGAGTTTGACATTTCTTTCCTCTATTCCTGAAGACGGCAATAGTATAGTTAGTGCGCGGCACCGCTAAAGTCCTGCATGATTTTACTTTCAGCAACCCGAACCGCCCGATTACCTGCAGGTGTATTGCGACTGCGTCCAACGAACCGGGGAATACCATCCGTTACCACAGCCATAACGGCGACAATGTCTCCATTTCGCAGCCCATCCAACGCCTCAGTTGTCGTGCCGCCCGCACAAGAGTCCAGGATCACGACGTCTGCGTCCTTACCTTCGGCGATAAATCCCGAATTTAAATTGTAAACCTTGGCGTTGTTGCCGGTTGCCGCGGCAATTGCGTGCTCTACGGGCATATCCGTCAGGCTCGCCAGATGTGTGATCGTATACATCATGCCAAGCGGCATAATTCCGGACCCTGTGGGCGTATCAGTGGCGATGAGAAAACGGTCAAACTTGTCGGCTTCGCGAACCATATCGCCCAGCATCAACAATGTTCTGAGATTCCCAGCCGTACAAACCTGTAAAGCAATTTCGCTTTCAAAAAGCAGGGTAGAAAAGTCTTCATCCGGCATCGCAACCGGCCCGCCATTCACGTGAAAGGAAACATGTGGTTGCATCTTGAGGAGATGACTGGCCCAGATTCCCGATGAGCCCGGTATCGAAGAACCTCCCGTGTGGACAGTAGTGACCATGCCATATTTTTTGGCCCAACCGATCATCGGTGCGTAATCATAGGGTGTTTCGACAGCTCCAAACCCCGCCTTCGCAAGCCCTACACCCTTCTCGGCAATCTCCTTGAAATCCTCCTCGACGAGACCGGGTTCCAAAATGATCGAACCTGCCCACACCTTCATGCCGCCTGGCCGGTAGTTTTCGAAACATTTGTGAGCGGCCACAGCCAGGGCTTTCACGCCCTCTGGGTCTTTCGGACGACCGGTCACATGGACTTCAGAGGCGCTGATGGCAGTGGTATTCCCTCCATGAACATAGCTTTCCAAAAAACCGACGGTTTTCTGACGTGGTGTGTAATCTCCGAATGTGTTGTGAATTTGCGAGTCAATAAATCCAGGAATTGCTGTTGCGCCATCCGCGTCGATAACAACATCGCAGGCGGAAACGGCATCGGCACTCGCCGTGCCGACTGACTGGATAATACCTTCGTCCATGATAATGGTATCGCCGTCAGCATGGGGGGACCGCCAGTCACCGGTGACGATCTTTCCCAAATTTACGATTGCTGTCTTCATGTCCCTGTCTCCCACGGCGATTTGCGATTTGACAAAGTTTAAAATTTTTCACGTTGGAATGCATCCCTTGGCTCACAAACGTGCGCGATATCGGCAGCTAATATCAAATGTAGATTTATAGGGACAGCAACTCCGGTCACTTCAAAGTGGCCCACTATGAATTCCAATTTTACTGATCTATCATCAGCTCAAAATTACAGAGGTAAAGTCAGCGATAAATCATGCTTACACATGAAGACAATGAACTCCTGTGCCTTGTCACCGGACAGAACCCAATGGGCCAGATGATGAGACGGTATTGGGTACCGGCGCTTTTTAGCAGTGAGATTGAGAGCGACGGACAACCAGTCCGAGTGCGCTTGATGGGCGAAGACCTGGTCGCGTTCCGGGACAGCAATGGAGATGTGGGCTTAATGCAGGAATACTGCCCTCATCGTGGTGCGTCCCTGTACTTGGCCCGGAATGAGGATTGCGGACTTCGTTGCCTTTACCACGGATGGAAATTCGATATCTCCGGCAAACTCATTGAGATGCCAACCGAGATCGAAGACGAAGCAGTAATGAACCAAATTCGTGCAGTTGCGTATCCTGTTTACGAAAGTGGCGGAGTTATATGGGCTTACATGGGACCAGAAGGCGAAAAACCGCCGCCTGCGGATTTTGAATTCACCAAATATCCGGACTCACATGTTGTCCATACAAAAGTTCGCATCGAATGTAACTGGGTGCAATGTTTGGAAGGAGTAATAGACTCCGCACACTCCAATTATCTACATAGTGACACTTTTAAACCTAAGGCATCACAGAGCTCTGATTATCGTGGGGACTCTCTCGTCGTTGATCGACCGTCAAACGATGGGCAGCCTCGTTTCGAAGTTGAAAATACAAGCTACGGATTTAGGTATGCTGCAATCCGGAAAGCACTAACAGAGGAAATGGAAAAGGCCTATGTCAGGGTCACGCTTTTCGTCGCGCCCTTCTACGGATTATTCGCCGGACAAAAGGATTGGGGTGCTATACAAGCTTTTGTTCCCATCGATGACGAAAATACGATGCTTTATTTCGTCAGGTACAATTTAAAACAACCTGTTGATGAGAAAGAAAGAGAGCGACAGGTCGCCTGGTCGGGCCTGATTCCGGGTGTTGATATCGATGAGAACTACCGAATGATGCGAAACCGAAGAAATGACTGGCTTCAGGACCGCGCGGCAATGCAAGCGGGAAAATCGGCGTCAGGAATTCGTGGCGTGCAGGTAGAAGATGCCGTAGTGCAGGAAAGCATGGGCCCCATTATTGACAGAAGCATTGAACATTTAGGCACCACTGATGTCGCTGTCGTTCGGATGCGGCGTCTTATGCTCAACTCCGTGCGTAAGTTTACCGAGGAAGGCAAGACACCTCTCGGCCTAAATTCCGATGTTCCCTATGAGAGGCTTCGAGGCCAGGAGGCCATTATTACGCCTGACATTGCCTGGCAGGAAGTCTGCCAATTGGGGCAATCAGAAGTTTTATAATTAAAAAGTATTCGGATTAAGGCTGGCGCTGCATCGCGAGCAAATAGCCAACACCAAGAAACTTATGGAGACGAAAGTTCTTCGTTATTGGGTTATATCCCAACCCTTTTTGATCTCTCAGCTCCAGACCCACCTCATTCGACCATTCCAGGAGTTCACGCGGGCGTATAAATCCTCGCAACTTGTGAGTACCTTTTGGAAGAAGCTGTAGAACATATTCGGCACCCACAATCGCTACGAGCCAACTCAGGAGGTTCCGGTTTATGGTAGAAAACACTACCAAGCCCCCAGGAACCACCAACTTTGCACAAGCCTGCACCACGAGTTTCGGTTGTGGCACATGCTCCAGCATCTCCATGCAGGTAACGACATCGAAGCGATTGGCTTCTCGGTCCGTTAGTTCCTCCGCGGAGATTTGTTCGTAGTGAACAGACACTTCAGATTTTTGTGCATGCAAAGCTGCGACCATCAGAGGTTTCTCCGCCAGATCAATTCCAGTAACGCTCGCGCCTTTCAGCGCCATCGCTTCGGAAAGAATGCCGCCGCCGCAACCGACATCCAATACTGTTTTGCCCGACAACCCGACTAACCCATCGATCCAAGCCAACCGCAATGGGTTTATTTCATGCAGTGGCCGGAATTCTGACTCGGGATCCCACCAATGTTCCGCAAGAGAAGAGAACTTTGCAAGTTCCGCCTGATCGAAATTTGAACCAGAACCATTCATCTCAATAGGCTCCTATAGGTCTACCAATGTTTTCGTGAACGGTTCCACCGGTAAAGCGCCCTGGCAAACAGGTTGTAGATGGTGTTGCTGAAAGCTTCCATGACAGGCAACCGTATCAATTTCGCCCAGATGCGTTGGCTTGGGGTATTTGCGAGCAATACTGCAAATGCCGAAGCACCAACCGACACACGGCCAGCCTTATCCACCACGTGCAACCGCTCCCGTACAAATTCCAAATCAGTTCCCAATTCATCAACGGCATCAGGGTTTTTGTGGACATCAACCCATTCAACGTCACAAGAAGTCATTTTTTCTTTTTGTGCGTTTATGCCAGCATCACATACAGGGCAGGCGCTGTTATAAAAGACAGTGGTCATTTTTGGGTCCTCCATAGATACCCTCTACCTGTTTCACACTGTATATAACATTTATTTAGCTAATAAGCTAATTATCTTTTAATAATTTTTGATTTTTCACCTGGTTTTTAGGGTTTCTCTCTACCAGGCCGCGTCTTTTATTACTTATCGATAGAAACCCGAGTTCGTTTCAGCACTAAATAGCGGCGCGAAGCGAGATCATCACACCGTTTTGCAAAAAATTCCGAAATTTTATCGAGATGACCGGACCTATTGGAGGTGAGAATCCAGGCAAGTTCGAAAATTGCTATCTCTAACCCAATTAACTCACCAACAACTCGGCGTCTTAAGTACGGCGTGGGTGTGCCCGCGCTTAAATGGACTGCAGGCAGCCCCTTTCTAGGCGTTTAGCGTTAGCAACGCAGGCAGCGAACGGTCTTGAAAATTTCATCCCAATCAGCGTCTTCTGCCACATAGTCGAGAAGACACCGGATGGCCTTGGAGGAGTCCGGCAGATTGTACTGATCCACGATTTTTTCCAGCATCGCTTCCGCGTCATCATTTATTTCAAACGTTACGTTTACCTTGTCCCCAGCCATGATCGTGCTCCTTTAGGTACTTCAAGAATATTCTTCTAATTGATTTTAGTTTAATTGCCCGGCCAACCGGCGTCACCCCGGGCAAAACCAATTAATGAAAAATTTGATCCAATCCAAATCTGTTTCCGCTATTCGGTTTCGTTACACAGCGCTCGGCCGTTCGGTTCCCCCGACAAACATGCGATACCCTAGCCGTTCGTTCGGCCAGTAGTCCCAGATCGCGTAATGCTGGACTGCGCGGTTATCCCAGCAAGCGATGGAATGGTTCGTCCAATTGAACCGCACGGTCCAGTTAGGTCGTTGCGTGTGTTCATAGAGAAATTCCAGGATATGACGGCTTTCATCCTGCGGCACATCGTTTATATGGCTGGTAAAGTTTGGATTTACAAATAGCACCTTCCGACCGTTTTCGGGATGTACCGTCACTATCGGATGCACCGCAACCAGATGTGTCTCCTTATTGTCTCTGGTCAATTTGGCATCGTATGCCCGAGCCGCATTATGCGTCGCGGTCTTACCTTCGAGATATGTCTTCATTCCAGGACTAAGTTCGTCGTATGCCTTGGCGGCTGAAAGGAACATTGTATTGCCTCCACCGTCCGGCGGGATGATTTCCTGATAAAGCACGCTGTATTTCGGTGGCACTTCGATACAGCTTTGATCCGAATGCCAAGTCTCGCCAGAGATACGCGCCGAGTTTTCATCGAAATATTGTCTTCGTAGAGCAGGATACCCTGGCACCGCTGTTGATGCCGTACTCTTGCCGCCAGCGTGAATATGGGGTTCCCCAAAATACCGAACAAACCGTTCGTGCGATGCGGGGTCGAGATTCTGGTCGCGAAAGAATACAACACCGTGTGCATTGATTGCGCTCCGAATATCCTCGACTTCCGCCTCGGATAAAGGAGCCGTCAAATCCACATTTCCTATCTCGGCCCCGACATGCGGGCTCGATTGCTCCACAGTGATATGGTTGTAATTCATCCGCTGTATCCTTCTCTAATCCATTTTTTAAGGCGACCTGAACCTCGGTCACACCCCTATTCTTTCGAACGGATTATTTCGGGTTTTACGATGCGCACAACCCCAACTTTTCATTATGCAGGAGGAAAATTTGAGTTTTCAAGAGATGGATTAGATCTCTAGGTTTTTAACTCCTAACAAAAGGTAATATTTGCGAATGAGAATTATTCGCAATAATATTGCACTTGAAACTTAACGGTCGAGTGACGCTTGAATTTTCGTTGTCCGCGAACAAATTTTTAAGATCAGTTACTTGATATTCTTTCAAACATTCTCCGGGACCATCTTGGCTTAGCAAATATGAAAATCGACAGATTAGAAAACCTCTCGAATGCGGTCCCGATGGCAATAGTCTCTATTTTGTAACAAAACCAACTGACAAAACGGCAACATACGGTGCCGCGCTGAAAACTCGAGGAAAGGTACAAATGTCAAACCCCATCAGAACAGAAACTGACTCATTCGGTACGCTCGAGGTACCAAACGAAATGTATTACGGCGCGCAGACTGCGCGATCTCTTATGAACTTTCCGATCGGCGGCGAGCAACTTCCGCGCCCACTCGTTCATGCACTCGGTGTCATCAAACAGGCTGCTGCCAAGGTCAACAGATCGCAAAACAACCTGGAAGCTGATTTGGCGGATGCGATCGATCAGGCAGCCGGTGAGGTTGTCGCTGGAAAGTTTGACGATCACTTCCCTCTCGTTGTTTGGCAGACGGGTTCGGGGACCCAATCGAACATGAATGCGAATGAGGTGATTTCGAACCGCGCGATCGAAATATTGGGCGGCGAAATCGGTTCAAAGGACCCGGTTCATCCCAACGATCACTGCAATATGGGACAATCCTCCAACGACACATTCCCAACAGCCATGCATATTTCTGCGGCGAGGGAAATTCGTGAAACGTTGTTACCGGCCTTGGAACACCTCAAAGCGACACTGGATGGAAAGGTTCGAGACTGGGCGAAGATCGTAAAAATTGGCCGAACCCATACGCAGGATGCCACGCCATTGACGCTGGGCCAGGAGTTCAGCGGTTATTCCGCACAACTCGAAAATGGCATTCGTAGAGTCACAACTGCTCTCGATGGATTATACGAGTTAGCGCAGGGCGGAACCGCTGTCGGAACGGGCCTGAACACCAAAAAAGGGTTCGACGAAGAATTTGCTGCGGAAGTTGCGAAGATAACAGATTTGCCATTCCGCGCTGCACCGAACAAATTTGAAGCACTTGCAGCAAATGACGCCTATGTATACGCGCACGGGGCACTTAACACCGTCGCTGTCTCCTTATTCAAGATCGCAAACGATATCAGACTGCTCGGCTCAGGACCCAGGTCAGGGCTCGGTGAGCTGGCTCTTCCGGAGAACGAACCGGGATCCTCCATAATGCCTGGCAAGGTCAATCCAACCCAGTGCGAAGCGCTGACAATGGTATGCACCCAAGTACACGGCAATCATGCAACCATTTCGTTTGCGGGAAGCCAGGGACACTTCGAGCTCAACGTATATAAGCCCGTAATGGCATACGCGATGTTGCAATCGATAAAACTACTGGCGGACGCCTCAATGAGTTTTGCTGATCGCTGTGTGGCAGGAATAACGGCGAACGAAGACAATATAACCGTTTTGATGGAACGTTCGCTGATGCTGGTGACGGCGCTGGCACCAACTATTGGATACGATAAGGCCACCGAAATCGCCAAAACAGCACATAAAAACGGGACATCACTCAAAGAAGAGGCAACTGGTCTTGGCTATGTAACCGAAGAGGAATTCGATTCAATTGTTCGGCCTGAACTGATGATTGGCCCTAGCGATTAGTGTCGAACTTTTTACGATGAAAGACGCTATGCCCGATTTACTAATTTTCCAGGATCATCATTCCCCGCGCGCGTTGTCGCTCAAAACAAGGTCCATCCACCCAAATACACCAGAGAGGTCTTCAAATGGCTGAAATGAAACTTGGTCTGTTTATTCGCCCTTGCGGTCATCACATTGCATCCTGGCGCCATCCGAATGCACATGATGATGCAAACGTAAACTTCGACCGCTTCATTCAAATGGCAAAGACGGCGGAACGCGGTCTCTTCGATATGCTGTTCTCCGCCGACACTAATTCGGCCTGGACGACCGTCGACTCAGCGCTTAACCGTCAACATTACGCCGCCTGGATCGAACCCTACACACTGCTAACGGCCCTCGCGGCCCATACGAGCAGGATTGGACTCGTATGTACGAAAAGCACCAGCTTTGACGCGCCATACACGGTCGCAAGAATGTTCGCCTCGCTCGACCTTATTTCCGGCGGCCGGTCCGGTGTCAATATCGTAACAACTGGCAACCCGCGAGCAGCATTGAATTACAGCCAGGAGAAACATCTTGCGAAATCCGACCGCTATGAGATTGCGGACGAGTTTGTCGATGTCCTCATTGGGTTATGGGATAGCTGGTCACAAGATGCCTTTATCCGGCATAAGGAATCGAGCACCTATTTCGAATGGGACGGAATGCATGTTCTCAATCACAAAGGGAAACATTTTCAGGTTGAAGGACCATTAAATGTTCCACCATCGCCGCAGGGACGGCCCTTGATCGTTCAGGCGGGTTCATCTGAAAAAGGACGAGAGCTCGCAGCAAAATCGGCTGACGTAATCTTCGTTGCCAGCCAGGATTTCGAAATGGCACGAGAATTTTGTAGCGATATTAAGGCTCGCGCTGCGCGCTATGGCCGTCAACCCGGTGATATAAAAGTTCTACCGGGGCTCACTGTAACTGTAGCGGAAACGCAAGAGGAAGCTCAGGCAAAATTCGATGAGATGCAGGAATTAATCCATCCGGAACTGGGGCTTGCCTATCTATCGCGCCGTATCGGTCATGATCTGACACAAATGGATCCTGATATTCCGATGCCGGACATTGACGCCGTGGACGATGTTGGTACGCGTTCCGGACAAATGATCGAGCTCGCAAAACGCGAAAACTGGACGCTTCGCCAGCTTTATCAGCATTTCTCAGCAACCCGAGGGCACATGGTCCTTGTTGGCACACCGACGACGGTGGCAGATGCCATGCAGGAGTGGTTCGAGAACGGCGCCTGCGATGGCTTCAACGTTTTGCCCTCGTTATTCCCCGACGAATTCGAGTCCTTTGTTGATTTGGTGGTTCCCGAATTGCAGCGTCGGGGGCTCTTCCGAACGGCATACGAAGGCAACACGTTGCGTGACTTACTGGAGGTTCCTGAGCCAAGTAGTCGTTTTAATGCCGGAGGTATACAAGCAGCGGAATAGTAGCCAGCAAACAGGTCAACCTTACAGAATAGGCAGCGGGTACGGCAGCCTATGATGGCCGCCCCATTCCTACCGGCTGCACGCTACGATATGTAAGTAATTGGAGGAGCTACTTAGCTTTGTCCAACTCCCTCCATAGAGCATTGAATATCTTCTTTGCCCTGCCATGTTGCTTAACTTTTTTCGCAGCCGCCATATTGGCTTTCCAGTTTTCGCCCTCGACAACAATCAAACCAACCATGCCAAGTACATAATGTGGCGCGCACCGGTAACCATAAACGCCGGGTTTATCGAAAGTGATTTTGAAATCTTTACTGAATTTGCTTCTCCAGGTCTTTGCACCTTTGGGAATCATGCCTTTAATGCTTTGGGTGTTGTGCCCCTTGTTCACTGCGACGAAGTGTACGGTGTCTCCAGGTTTAATCTTCAGAACCGACGGAATAAATACGTTTCGTTTCTTCTTGTTGTCGGGATCCTTGTTCAGCATCTTGACGACATGTGTTTCCGCATGGGTTTCAACGGAAAACACCGCGAAACTTATCGTCGCGACGACAACCGTCAGGGCTATGCAAATTCCTTTTTTCATTGGTCTCCAATCGATCATTTTTGGGGGTTCGCCGTCATAACCTGAAAAAGTTTATAGCAGCTGAACAATCCCTCTGTTGGCCAAAAGTTTTAATTAATTACGCGGTCAATATGTCATTCTATTTGAGAATGACAATCATTATCATTCCTAATTAGAATGAATCACATGAAATTGTTTATAGGATCACAGCAGCGAAACGCGATTCAAAAAGTGATCACTGTTGGTTTACTCGTTGTAATATTGATCCAATTTTTCGCAGTTTCACTACATGCGGCAACTTCAACCACCCGGGATCCCAATTCCCCCTATTGCAAACCAACCGTCTTAACCGCATTAAAACTTGCCGCTAAAGAAGGAAACAATGCCGCACGATCCGAGCTAGGCCTTTTACTCCTCCACGGTCATTGCATCAAACAAGATGTTGAGGCCGGTTTATCTCATCTCATTACAGCGTCCAAAGATGGTCATACCGCCTCTGCCCTTATTCTGGGAGAACTGTATGCAAACAACGCCTTTCCGTTATTCAACCCGTCATTCGCACGGCAGTATTTCCTAGTTGCGGCAAAAAACGGCAGTGCCCAAGCCCAGCATAAATTGGGTTTGATGCTGTTGCGCGGCGAAGGTGGCGGCATCGTCGTCGAAACAGGACTCTACTGGCTTACTACCGCAGCATCTCAGGGAGATGCATTTTCGGCTGTGGTACTCGGCATGCTGCATCAGCGGGGATATTTTGGCGTCCCTAAAAATATCTGTCTTGCAGGAGATTGGTACGAAGCGGGTCTCCTTATGGGCGCGTCAATGGCTCACGATCTACTAGAAAAGATCAGTAAAAGTACAGATTGCTTCTAAGCGATTTCCAGAAACAATGCGCAGAAAATTTTTGCCAAAATTTGATCTTAAGCGGCCGCGTTAGACGACAACATTGAACCGAGAAGCTTGAACTCTTCAGCGCGCGCAGAGGTTTTTCGCCAAACCAATCCAATTTGACGCCTCCCACTTGATTCACTCAGCGGCACGATTTCTATTTCCAGGCCATGCAAAACACCGGCATCTACGGCCATCCGTGGCAACAGTGTCAGTCCCAGTCCCATAGACACCATCTGAACCAGCGTGTTCATGGATGAGGCCTCGTAACCTTTGCCGCGATGGCGGTCCCGAAGCTTGCAGGCATCGAGAGAATGCTGACGCAGACAATGCGCTTCTTCCAGAAGCAGAAGCGGTTCATCGGTCAGGGCATCGGTTTCTATTTCAATCTGTTTGCCCAATGGATGTCCTGCAGGACAGGCAAGAACAAAGTCTTCTTCAAACAGTATTTCGGACTCAACACCATCCATGTCATAAGGCAAGGCAAGGATCAGAAGATCCAGTCTTCCGGCCATCAATTCTTCCAGCAATCGATCGGTAAAATCCTCTCGGAGGTATAGTTCGAGTTTGGGATAGGCGTCATTAATTTTTGGCAGAGCGTTGGGCAGCAAATATGGTCCAATCGTCGGGATAACGCCCAATCGGACTAGCCCCGTCAAAGGCGCCTTCGTCCCCGACGCGAGATCCATCATATCTTCAGCGGATTGGATAATTCCCCGAGCCATATCGACGATCTGTTCGCCGAATGGTGTCAGCAGAACCGATCGATTGGTTCGCTCCGCCACCGGCGTTCCGAGAACGGCTTCAAGATCGCGTATTCCGGTGCTCAGCGTCGATTGCGTTACGTTGCAGGCTCCGGCGGCATCGCCAAAATGCATGTATTCCGCTAGAGCGACGAGATACTGCAGATGTTTCATCGTGGGAATAAGTTTCATGGTGCTTGGCCTGATTAGACTGATCGATTTTTTTGATTATTATCAGTTATTTTTACAATTTTACAGATCAATGTACGAGTCCCATATTGATCTTCTATCAAAGCGGGCATGCAGAAATGTCCGTTAAACAACCTTTTTACGATGACAGAGAGAAGTCCAAAATGAACATGATCAATCAGTCGATCCCCGAATTCGAAACCCAGGCTTTCCATAACGGAGAGTTCAAAACCGTTACCAGCGAAGACGTAAAAGGCAAATGGTCGATCTTTATGTTCTACCCCGCCGATTTTACATTTGTATGTCCCACCGAGCTTGAAGATATGGCCAAGCACTATTCGGAGCTCCAGGGACTTGGGGTAGAAGTCTATTCTGTTTCTACGGATACGCACTTCGTTCATAAGGCATGGCACGATACCAGCGAAGCAATCGGACAGATCAACTATCCCATGCTCGGTGACCCAACCGGTGTCATCACGCGTGGCTTTGGTGTGATGATCGAGGAAGATGGCGTTGCTTTACGCGGAACGTTCCTCGCCGACCCTGACGGCATCGTCAAGGTATGCGAAATCCACGATCTGGGTATCGGCCGCTCAGCCAAAGACATGGTTCGCAAGGTGAAGGCGGCGCAATATGTCGCCACGCATGACGGCGAGGTATGCCCGGCGGCTTGGGAAGAAGGTGAAGAAACCCTGACACCGAGTCTCGATTTAGTCGGAAAGATTTAACCAGCGCGCGAGCACGGCCCGGCGCACTGCCGGGTCGTGACAGCCCGCAATAATCTCCTTTTAAACCAGGAGCTAAGACGATGCTGACACCTGAAATCAAACAAGCCCTCGAAGGCTACACCGCGAATATGCAAAAGGACGTGACCTTCGTTCTGCAGACCGGCGAACATGCCAAGCGCGAGGAGTTAAAAGGCTTTTTGACCGAAGTTGCCGATGTCAGCGATCATCTTTCTGTGTCCGAACGCGATATTCCGGACACCTTGCGTAGCCCCGTGAGTTTCATGCTAGAAGCTGATGGCGAGGATACCGGCATCCGCTTCTCGGGAATTCCTGGCGGCCATGAGTTCAATTCGCTTGTCCTAGCATTTCTTCACGTCTCAGGAACAGAGATCAAGCTGGATGACAGTTTAAAAACTCTAATCGCAGGCATCGAAGAGGAGCTCCATTTCGAAGTTTTCGTCAGCCTGAGCTGCCACAACTGCCCGGATGTGCTGCAGACTTTAAACCAGTTCGCTGCGCTCAATCCAAAAATCCGTACTGAAATGATCGACGGCGGCCTATTCCCAGAGCTGGTGGATGAACTCAATATTCAAGGTGTTCCGACCGTCTATCTGAATGGCGAAGACTTTGCCAACGGCAAGATCGATCCGGCAGTGCTGGTGGAACGCCTTATGGAGCGCCAGCCGGATCAGGTATCCGAGCCAGAAATACTACTACCGCAGCAGGACATCACCGTCATTGGCGGCGGCCCAGCGGGTGTCGCGGCTGCGATTTACGCAGCGCGCAAAGGTCTGAAGGTTACGATCATCACCGATCGCGTCGGCGGCCAGGTTAAGGACACACTCGGCATAGAGAATTTTACCTCGGTTCCGCAAACCACCGGTTCCGAGCTGTCTACCAACCTTTTGGTCCATCTTCAGGACTACGACATTACGCTTCGCGAACATTTCCGGGTCGTGAAAGTGGAGGATGGAGAAACCAAGTCAGTCCATATTTCCTCTGGTGAAATTATCGAAACCAAGGCCTTAATCATCGCAACCGGTGCGAAGTGGCGTGAACTTGGATGTCCTGGCGAAAAGGAAAATATTGGCAATGGCGTCGCCTTCTGCCCCCATTGCGATGGGCCGTTTTTCAAGGGTAAGGATGTTGCCGTTGTCGGCGGTGGAAATTCGGGAATTGAAGCAGCGTTGGACCTCGCTGGAATCGTGAAATCCGTGACCGTGCTAGAATTTCTCCCGGAATTAAAAGCGGATCAGATTCTCGTCAACCAGGCCGAGGATCGCGATAATATTTCGATCATCAAGAACGCCGCGACGCAGCAGATTCTGGCCGATGACGGCAAGGTGACCGGCATCGAATATCTGGACCGGGCGACCGATGAAATCCAGCAGCAGGACCTTGCAGGTGTCTTTGTCCAAATCGGGCTTTTGCCGAATAGCGACTTTATCAAAGACCTGATCGACGTTTCAGACTTTGGCGAAATTGTTGTCAACGAGCGCTGTGAAACCAATGTTCCAGGGATTTTTGCCTGCGGCGATGTAACCACCGTGCCCTACAAACAGATCGTTATCGCCATGGGCGAAGGTTCAAAGGCCTCACTGTCAGCTTTTGACTATCTTCTGAAGAATTTTTGATCGTCGCGGTCACAGCGATTTTGCTGCACCGGATGCTAACCCCAATCCGCGAACTTCAACCGGTTTGAACCGTATCCGCTGCAGAAAATCAGGCGACGCTTAGTGCAATACGGTCGTAATCACCATCCTGGAATATGTCATTCAGGTTCCAGCGTTCGACCTCTTCCATAAGCTGTTCAAACTCTTCCCGGCTGATCGGTTCGTTAACAAACCGCTCTCCCCGGCTGAATTTTGAGTAATCCCAATCACGATCCTTAAACTCTGGCGGAACGGAGTAATGCCACAGGTGCAAATAACGGGATTGATCGGCGTCAATCGCTTCCTCGGCGCGCTGTAGGCCACGGAAATAGGCGCGCAAAACCTCCTTCGGATAGCGTTCATCGACCCACCATAGTGTTTTAAATTCCCCGCCGATCACCTTTCTGAAGCCTAGCTGTTCTGCCATGTCGATTTGCGGTGGCAGCAGGCTGGAGGCCTGGAACTCATCATCTATCAGCGCTGTCAGGCGCGCACGGAATCCGCCGACGTTTACCGGTTTAATACGTTCAAGCGGCATGTACTTCTCAAGGTGCCATGGCACGTTGAAATGACTTCCGGCGCGCACTCCCACCGCAATCGGTACGTCGGCCAGGTCTTCCGGTTTACGGATATCGGAATCCTCCCGTACATAAATTCCCCATGGGGAGACACCGTGCACGTCAGGTACGAATTTTCCCATGCCTGCGGCGGCGTTCGAGATGCTGCCCCAAGAGCAAGCTGAACCGATTGTCTGCTCACCCTGGACGAATGGTCGATCCTGAGGTCTTTCCTTATAGTCATCGTCAAAGCGAACCATTTGGGCCTTCAGGTCGTTCCAAAGAATCTCTACATCCAATCCCTCATCGCGCCAAAAATCCTCTTCCATGGCGACATATTCGTTAAGCCGCATGCCTGAGGGGAAAGCCTTCACACTTGTCATGGTCTCAGTCACGATATGATCTCCTTTGCCCTGAATTTTGGGCTCATATGGTACAAATTCGGCTCTAACTATGAAATGCTTGAGATTTCAACGAATTCTTTTGTCAACTTGTTCTACTACTAATCTTTATAAAGCGAAATACAGCATAATATATTAAGGGGTGTTCCGCCAATTGCTGGTCGATGCAGTCGCAATACTAGTTGCCTTCTGCCGCCCTACGTGCCCGATAAGACGACCAGGCCCGGAAGATCACAACTGCCGCACCAATAATCAAAAATATCGGCGCAAAAGAAAACTTGCCCTGATACTCAAAACTCAGGAATACGAGAAACCCGCTATCCGAAATAATCATCGACTGGCGGAAGGCCTCTTCCATACTGGAAGTCAGAACAAAAGCGATGATGAATGCCGCGGCTGAAAAATTCGTTCGCCGCATGACATAGCCGATAACGCCAAAGAGCAGCGCGAACCCAACATCCCAAATCGAAGCGCGTGAGGAATAGCTGGCTGCCAAAGAAATAAGCAAAATAGTGGGATACAGATATCGCGTCGGTAAGATGGCGATCACGCGTCCAATATAGGAGGCCGCGAAATAGCCGATCAAGGCATAGCAAGCAATGCCAATAAGCCCGGCTGCAAAAACACCAAAGATAAACTCTCGCGGACTGATCGCGGAGCATCACCTGCGTCGTAATGAATTTCATAGAGCCGATTGTCAGCGGAGCATTTCCTGCAATGGTTTCAGCAAGCTCATCTACGCGGTCAGAAAGCATGCCATCGTCAACAACTTCCTGAAGTAAACCGAGACGGAGCGCAGTTTCCGCATCAATAGATCTCGCTGTAAACATCATCTGTTTTGCAGTTGCCGCGCCGACGGCATTTATTAAACGCCGAATGGCATCAAATGGATATCCTAAAGCCAGCTTCGCAGCTGGCATGGCGAAACGCGATTTTTTGGACGCGATCCGAATATCGGTGCATGCCGCAAGGTTCAACCCGCCTCCGATGCAATGACCGTCGATCATGGCAATCGTCGGTTTGGGGTACTTTTCGATAGATTCATAGACCACGTTGAGCCGGGCATTATAGTGCTCGATCGCGTCCTTCGAACCCCGCTCTTTCTCGAATTTAGAGATATCGGCTCCTGAAACGAATGACTTTCCACCGGCTCCCGACAAAATTACAACGCGAATTTGATCATCGTCAGCAAAGGTTGAAAGCGCTTCCTCTGCCGCGTCCCACATCTCCAGCGAAACAGCGTTGTGCCGCTCCGGATTGTTAAAAACCACGTGCCCTTGAGATCCATCTGCTTTGGCCTTGATTTTATCGGTCGAGAGCGTGAGTTCGGTAGCCATTTCGAGAGTCCTTTTTTCCATTAAACAACGGAATTTTCGCTTTTTTTTGGATTTATCATACTAGTTAATTCCAGCGAAAAATCGCTTGCGCAGGCAAACGCTGACGATGACCCTACTCCAGATCACCTCACTTCGCAGAATCTTAAGAGGCAAAATTACAATTTCTTTGCATCAAGGTATTTTGGTTTCATACGCTACGTCGCGCCTGTGCCTTTTCGCGCTCTGCTTCAGGCAAAAAAGCCATGTAGTGGTGATCCTTCGATACCGGCTGTATAGCCTCGGAAACCTGAATCCATGACGCGCCACGATCCTCTGTTATGCAAACCTCACCGGTGGCTGTGCCGACGACCAGCATCATGCCATCACCCCAAACATGCTGGCACATAGCCTCGATTGAGGACACCGCGGCGTTCTCCCGCATGCCATAATCCAGCTCCACCCATGTTTGGCCTTCGTCAGCGCTGCTTAAGACACATGACCGAGCGATGCCAGTTTTACGCCAGGTGCCGGGATCGTGTTCTGAACCGCTCATATAGATCGTTTTGGAATCATGCGGATCGAGGAACACGGTGTCGGGATAACCAATTCGGTCACCTCGTCGCATGAGATGCTCGTAAGTTTGGCCGGCGTCATCGCTCCGGTAGAAGCCCACACCCGTCACCAAATAGAACACGTCTGGATCATCCGGTCGAATGAGCAGCCGGTGCATGTCGTGATAATAAAAATCCTCGGGCCTCGAATATCCATCAAGCTCAACCCAGTTCTTGCCGTCATCCTCTGATTTGAGAAATGCACCCTGCTCGATCAAACAAAAGATTGTGTCTGGCTCTTTCGGATGGAAGACGATTTGTTTTACATGCGGAATATGCGGTGGCGGTGGAAATGTCCACTGATCCGTACCGGGGACATCCAACATGGACTTGATCTCGAACCAGCTTTCGCCCAGATCATCACTACGGTATAGCCCAGCTGGCGACGTACCGGCGAACAACGATACATGATCGCCACGCCGCCGTACCGCCAACGCGTAAATATGAGGCCGATCCAACCCATTGGTGAGCTGACGCCACGATTTGCCTGAACCATCTTCGCTAACCCAAAGTCCACCGTCATTGTGAGCACCTGCAAACAACCGGCCCGAGCTTTCTTCAAACTCGAGGCAGCTCACGTGGTTGGTCTCAAGGGACTTTCCTTCCGGTGACCAAGGCGCACTAGGCGAGGCGCGCCTCATCGTTGCAACACCATTGACCGTGGCGACCAGAATGCGCGTCGCCGGTCCATCGCCGCTACTCGTCTGCCGACCATTGGGTGACAGGTATGTCGTGATCTCAGCCATTACGCATTCTCCCCATCGCCCATTAGAGGACACGTGGTACCGTAGGGCTGGACGATATCCGATAATATGACCCTAGTGAAGCGTGCCTAATCGCGAACCAAGGTGGTGCGTTAATCCTGAGTTCTAATCCGCTATCAGGTCCTGAGTGAGCCCCGCTCTCCTCCTCGCCCCCTCTAATCCCCCCGTGAACTCACGTCGCAACCACTTGAAGGCAGGGCCGTGTCGGGTGGCGTGACACTGATAGCGGCAGATCGAACACGCGTTCTAGGATGTCACCCTGCAACACATCCTCGACGGCACCAGAACTGTCAATCAGGCCGTCCTTCATCAGGTAAATCCTGTCCGCATACATTGCAGCTAAATTGAGATCATGCAGGACTGCCACCACCCCCACGCCTTCAGCAGCCGTTCGCTTTGCAACTTCGAGGGTCGTGTGCTGATGGGCGAGGTCCAAACTGGAAGTTGGCTCATCAAGCAGGAGATAGCGTTCCTCAGTACGAGCAGTATCTTGCTGTCGCCAAATCTGAATTAGAACGCGGGCCAGGTGAACGCGTTGCTGTTCACCTCCTGACAGGCTCGTGTAACTGCGCTCCGCAAATTGCTCGGTTCCGCTTTGCCGCATTGCATCAAGGGCCAAAGCCAGGTTTTCCTGGTGGTTATATGTTTTTCGATAGGGGGCCCTGCCCAACACGACCACCTCCAACGCTGTAAAAGGGAGCGCCAGTTCGATCTTCTGAGAGAGTACAGCGCGGCGTTGTGCAAGTTCGAGGCGCGGCCAATTCTTTATGGCTTTGTTTTCAAGCAATACCTCTCCCGATACCGGTTTTATGAGACCCGATAGCGCCTTTAGTAAGGTCGATTTTCCGGCACCGTTGGGCCCTACAATTGCAACAACTTCGCCAGGTGAAACCTCAAAACTGACGTCATGCAACAATTCTGCGGAGCCGATTTTTACGGATATATTCCTCGCTTCCAGCATTACCAGCCCCTTGTCGAACGCCGGCGCGCCAACAACCACAAAAAGAATGGTCCCCCAATACATGCGGTCAAAATGCCAATCGGCAGTTCGGCGGGCAGCACGATGGTTCGGGCGACGACGTCTGCGATGAGCATCAGGGAGGCCCCCGTTAGAACGGATAACGGTAAAACAGCGGCGTGATCTGGTCCCGTTACAAGGCGTACAAGATGGGGAACAACGAGTCCGACAAACCCTATCACACCAGTAACAGCGACGGTTGCCCCGGTCGCCAGGGCCGTGAGTAAGATTATCATTCGTTTGGTGCGCTCTACGTCAAACCCAAGGTGATGAGCCTCAGCCTCGCCAAGCAACATCGCGTTGAGAAATCGTGACATGAATAAGAGAGGAACGAGACCGACCAGAATTAAACAGGCAGCCGGGATAAGGGATTTCCAGGTAACCCCGCCAAGACCTCCGAGCATCCAGAAGTTCAGATCCCGGAGCTGCTGCTCATCACTTATGAATATTAAGAACCCAATGCCCGCACCAGCGATAGCGGTAATAGCGACACCTCCTAGCAACATCGTGGCAACATCGGTTTGCCCGTTAGCACCTGCGAGGACATACACCGTATAGACAGCGACGAGCCCACCGCCAAACGCAGCGACAGGCAACAGGAATTCATGTGGAAACCAATAAGGCAGCCACGCTGCGGTGCCGCCGAGAACAATGACAGTGACAGCTGCAAGAGCCGCGCCATTGGATACCCCTATGAGTGCGGGATCCGCCAGCGGATTGCGGAACAAGCCTTGGAGCGTCGCGCCGGATATTGCAAGCGCCGCCCCTGCCAATACGGCCAAGCACGCCCTCGGAAACCGAATGGCCGTTAGGACAAGCTCTTCCTTAGCGGAGAAGCTCCAAGGCGGATCAAACCCAAGTTGTTTTAAGAGAATAGCAATGGATTTATCTGGCGAAATCTCAACCGCACCGTATCCGGCTGCAAGAAGAAAGGATCCCACAAGAAGACTGAAAGCGCCGACGAACCACAAGAACCGGCGATTCCTGATTTGACGGGCCGGTTCAAGCGTTTCCATAAAAGCAGCCAAGGTTACAGTAGTGAGCCCAGCCTTTATTGCGCTGTAGCTTTTTGCGATGGCTCGGCGTGGATGCCATCCGCCAATTGCTTGATCGCAATGCCGATACGGGGTCCAAAACCGAGAAGTAAAAGACCGTCCATTGTAACAACTCGTCTCGCTTTCCCGGCTGGTGTCGCAATCACCGCAGGAACTTTGAATAATGCCTCTTTGCCACCAAACCTTTTGAGAGAGCGCTGCGTAATCAAAAGGACATCGGGCTTCGCCTCAATAATAGCTTCGGGTGAAATCGGCTTGTAACCCCTGAAACCTTGCGCGGCGTTAATGCCGCCCGCCAGGTTAATAATGCCGTCTGACGACGTATTTGCGCCGCCACTTAAAGGAGCGCCACCCTGCCCAATGGAAAGCAAGAACAGGACCTTTGGCTTCGTCGTCTTTTTTGCGACTTCTTTCGAAACAGCATCGATCTGACGACGCAATTTTGCGATGAGATCATCGCCCTGCCGCTTTCTTTTGAGCGTTTTGGCAATAATTCCGATCCGTTCATAAACGCCTTCGACTGTCGGCTCAGCCGGAACCTTTACAACACTGATTCCCGCCTGAGTTAGTTGTTTCAACACCGTTGCCGGTCCTGATCGAGAGTCAGCAATTACAAGCGATGGCGCCATAGCGAGGATGGGTTCCACCGCAAGCGTCCGCATATAACCGATATTTGGTTTCTTTCTTGCTTCGGGTGGATAAAGGCTTGTCGTATCGACAGCTTTAATTTTATCGGCGAGCCCAAGCGCGTAAATAATTTCCGTCGTGGTTCCGCCGATTGAGACGATGCCGCCATTGCTAGGGCCGTCCGCCAAGACAGGATTCCAGAGGGCGGAAAACGCAAAGGCCACGCCAGCAAAAAAGCCAAGCGCCCGGCAGGCAATTGTTGGCTGCGGCAAATTTCTCATGATTTCATCCAATCAAACATCCCGGCGAGCGCACCTCAGTCAGCCCACTCGCCATTAATTTAGGTGCCAAACATAAAGGCAATTTACCGGTTGAGCCATGAGAGTCTGCCCGTAATGTTTAGGACATCTCCCCTAAAACGACTTCGAATACCGGAGGGTGGCCTTGTAGTTTCGGCCAGGTTCGGGCGAATTGTTTGCGATACGAGAATATTTCTTATCAAACAAATTATCGACGCCAACGGTTATACCCAGCCCAGAGAGGAAGCTGTCTTTACTGGCACTCCAATGTGCATAAACATCGCTTAGGTAATAACCGCTCCGCAGGAGAGTTACGTCGGTGGTGTTGGTAAAATCATCGAAATAACTCAGACGCCAACCTAGCCTTGAATTGTACTGAGGCAATTTCGCTGCAGCATGAAGCGTAAGCTTATCGGGTGTTAAAACACCAAGCGGTGCTTCAGTGTCATTGTTTTGGCCATCGATCTCGGCGTATCCCGCCTCAAACAAAGCATATTTAGATTCGTATGAACCCTCGATTTCATATCCCTGCAAACTTGCGGATGGCACGTTTATGCTTTGCGTTGTCCCATTACAGTTGGGCGGAAAACAAGCCGGCGGGCTGGGGTTTATTACTTCGGTGTCAATGAAGTTTTGACCCTTGATCCAATACCGCGCGCCTTTCACCTTGAACTGGTCATTGCGGGTAATTACGGATCGGAATCTCAAACCCATGCCGACTTCGCGTGTAATGGTCGTTTGCGGTTCAAGCTCGGTATTGGTGATAAAACTGTTTGTACCAAAACCAGCGATGACGAAGTGTGTACCCGTGGGAAAAAGCTCATTCAAGTTTGGTGCTCTAAAAGCTTTGCCCCAACTACCGAAAATAGAAATCTGTTCTATTGGCCGTATCTGGAGCGCAAACTTCGGAGAGAACTCTGTAGAGGTCTTCTTTTCTTCGGAGTCATCGGCGTTCGACGTATAGAAATCGTAGCGCAATCCCGGGATCATCGTCACGCCGATAGGCGAACCCAGGAAATTTTCGAAATCGATTTGTCCCTGAACGAAACCACCAGCGAAATGAGAGGTAGCTGTCGGAACTCCGCCTCTAATGCCGCCATTGGCCGACCCTTCACCCTTGTCGCGTTAGGTCTCAAGCCCATAGGTAAAAATTCCGAGGATATCATCTCTGAAATTGATTCTTGATCGATTGTCCGCTCGAAATCCAAGCGATTTCAAAATTCGATCATCCTCATCGCCCAATGTCGATGTCGTACTGAGGCTATTTACTGCCGTTTCCTTGACTTCAGTATTGGTATAGTTGGTCAAAACTGTAAGATCGACCCAGGGGTTTGACGGCGGTGCGTAATTATACGCCACCCGGAAATTGTCTGAATTAGCATCTTTATTGGTCAAATCTGAAGCCGTACCGCTTTGACCGTTATTGGGTTCCACCGCTAGATTTGTGAAACGCTGCCACGAAAATCCAGCACGTGGTTTTCAGCCAGCGTTGTTTTGCCCTTAAAGAGCCCGGAAGTAATTCTGTCTTGCGACGATAAAGTGCTGCGTGTCGCATCATCACCAATCGAAAGGTCTTCGGAATTCCGGTAAACAACACCGCCAAGCAACTCAAGATTGCCGTATGGTTTTGCCACACCGAGGACGCCGGTATTCCATTCTCTGTTTACTGCCTGATAACCGCCAATCGACTGAAACCCGTACTTCTTGCCCTTTGCAAGGACATCACTAGCTTCAACCGTGCGAAGTTCGATGACACCACCTGTGCCGCCGCTACCATACAAGGCAGAGCTTGACCCCTTTACGACCTCGATCTGGCGCAGAAAGAACGGATCTACAAAAAATCGGCCATCATGACCGGAGATGTAATTCTGCCGCGCACCATCAAGCAGGATGATTACATCGTCATTTGAAAAACCGCGAATACTCGGCACCTCGCCAGTGCGGCGCGGCCCGCCGTTGAAATCGATACCCGGTGTGTAACGCAATATATCGTCGGGCGATGCCGACTGTATATCCTGCACACCGCGACGGCCAATAACCGAAACCATTCCCGGAAATTCGAATGCATCGATAGCGTTCCGCGTCGCGGTCACCGATATCGAAGGCAAAATAGTATTGCCCGTATTCGCCGAATTTTCGCTTGTTGCCGTGTCTGTATTTTGTGCGAAAGCCGTGGATGCCAACAATATTGCAGCGACCCCCGCTTTCCACCCCACGAGGTGACTTGAAAAGCTCATTCCGATTCCCCATCGATTTCAAATTGTCTTGGCTGGCTGCCGAGACCTCGATGGTTCGTAGGTTGCTGGCTAATTCATTAAAAACGTTATCATTTCTGCTTATAAATGATACGCATTTGCATGAGTTATACTGCTAATGATAATCATTCGCAACTTCAAAACTAACAAACAAGAACAAAAAAGCTACCCGAAACGTTGAAAACCCTTAGAACGCACGTCCGATAGAGGTTAAGCGCCCAGGAACTTTATGTCCTCAGCCCATGCCCATGGGTCTCTGGTCTATGAGGCTGGATTTGAACCAGCGACCTACAGTTTAAATTTCCAATAAGTGTCGGGGCACTCAACTTAACTGATCCAGAATAGTGAAGCATTCGTACAAAAGGGAAAATGAAGAGATTTTATAAAATTCTGTCATTACATGGGCAGCTTTGGGGGGCAGCTGTATTGCTAACAGTAATACCTCTCAGCACCCCGGCGATTGGGAATCCAAAACCATTGGGACAGACCGATCCTGTTTCCCTCTACGGTGAAAGAATCGTTTTTGATATTTTCCGCGATGGCAAAAACGTCGGAACACATGCTGTTGAGTTCAAAAAAATTTCCCAACGAAAATACTTGGTGCGTGCACAGTTCAATCTGGCAATAACTTTCCTTTCGTTTCCAGTTTATGACTATCTCTATCAATCTGCGGCCGTTTGGGAAGATGGCCAATTGAGAACTCTGCAATCCGACATCGATGATGACGGTAAAAAATCGTTCGTCCGGTTGAAAACAAAAGGCAGTAAAATTCATATTACTTCACCAAAATTTTCTTCGGTTATCGATAATCCGGTCTTTCCAACCAATCATTGGAACTCAGGCGTGATCGGCAGCAACCGTGTCTTGAACACTCTTTCCGGCGAGGTCGGTACTGTAAAAATAATCAAACAGGCTCGTGAGGAAATCCAGGCCGAAGGAGGTCTAGTAACTGCCGATAGGTATCAGTATACCGGTTCTGTAGAGACAACCGTTTGGTACGACCTGCGCGGCCGCTGGGTCAAAATGCGCTTTAACGCAAAGGACGGGTCCACTATCGACTACAAATGCGTGGTTTGTGGCCTTGGTGCGGAACCAAATTTAAATGGGGTGTCAAAGTAAGATGGCCCTGGCATGGGTTACCGGTGCGGGAACAGGGATTGGCAGAGCGGTTTCGCTCGAACTTGCCCGCCGTGGCTGGATCGTCGCTGCGAGTTCCAGAACCGAGTCGAGATTAGGCAGCCTGGCAGAAGAAGCGGCCAAACTTGGTGGCTCGGTGATTCCCATGGCGCTGGACGTTACTCTGCGTGACTCGGTTGACGTTCTTGTTCACCATATTGAAAACGAGATTGGACCAATTGATCTTGCCGTGCTTAACGCTGGCACTTATGTCCAATTCGGTGCTTCAGAGTTCTCCGTCGAAGCATTCCAAGATCAATTCGACCTGAATGTGATGGGTACCGTAAATTGCGCAAACCCCGTGCTGAAATTCATGCGTGATCGGGAAAGTGGTCATATCGCTGTTGTGTCGTCTCTTACAGCTTATCGTGGGATTCCTTTTGCGAGCGCTTATGGTGCAACGAAAGCGGCGCTGACGAATATGTGCGAAGCATTGAAACCGGAACTGGAGCAATTCGGTGTCGATATATCGGTTATTCATCCGGGATTCGTAAAGACTCCACTTACCGACCAAAATGAATTCCCAATGCCTTTTCTTATGGAAGCTAACGACGCCGCTCGGCGGATCGTCGATGGATTGGAACGCAGAAAGTTTGAGGTCACTTTTCCCCGCCGATTTGCATTCCTCCTAAAATTGGCACGGTGCTTACCCTATAGTCTCTATTTCGCAATCACGCGCAGATTGGTTAAACAATGACACCGCAAGCAGCGCTCGAGTTGTACATACATACACTTGAACGATTAACCGGGGAGTCAATCGATGATCTCGATCATGTATGCAGATCTAACGTCCGATTTAAAGATCCTCTACATGATGTCCTTGGCCGCCAAGCGATGAAGAAGGTATTTGCGAAACTATTTAGAGTGGCTCAGGACGTAAATTATTTCGTGCATGATCACGCTGTAGAGGGACAACACGCCTTTTTCCATTGGCGTCTGGAGGCGTCTTTGTCAGGGAAACCCTGGAGTGTTGATGGAATCACGCGGGTAACCTTTGATGAACTGGGACAAGTGTCCGATCACACGGAATATTGGGACGCTGCGTCTCAGCTTTATGGTCGCTTTCCCATCGTCGGGACATTGTTACGTTTTATTCGTCGCAGGATTGCGGACGCCTGAGCGGTTTTCCATACGTTTCTGAATGATTTTTTGTCTTTTTGCCGTTAGCGGGTACTGCCATACCAAGGTTACAGCGCCTAATTTGAGTATGATCGGAATGACGGCATAAAAAACAGCCAGAGCCACGAGATTATTCTTTTCTCTTGGTAAATCAGTTGAAAATCCCAAAGCCTCCAATGCTGGAAACGCGACGAGAACAGAAAGGGCAAAAGCGATCTTCGTGACCATGCTCCAAATCGAAAACATCATACCGCTGTTTTCCTGACCAGTTCGGAACAATTCGTATTCAACAACATCGGCTTGAATGGCGGGGGGTAGAGCTAGATCTGCACCCAAAGCGATACCGGTGACGACACATACCATACCAAAAAGAAAAACGTCTCCTTCTCGCATAGCCGGCACGAATGCAAATGCGAGACACGCTGAAAGCATAGCAATACTCCACGCCCGATGTTTGCCAATGCGTTTGCTAAGTTGCAACCAAACCGGGATACCAATGAGACCGGCGACAAAATAGGCAAAGGTCAGAATTCCGCGCTCCACGACATTCGCATCGAGAAGATATTTCATAAATAAAATAAACAGGACAGCAGGCATTCCATTTGCCAAGCTGTTGATCAGCCAACTGACGATCAGAAGGCGGAAAGGTCCGTTTGATGAAATACTCCTGAGAGTTTGCCGCAAATTCTGATTATTGGTGGAAGACACACGTGATGGTGAATCGGAAACAAATCGAAGAAGAATAAAAAACAGGACAGTCCCAACGATCAGTAATCCCCAGGCAATAAATCCGAGTGAACCTCGCTCGTCATAACCAAGCCCTGAAGCAATCGCCGGAATTGCTGCAGCAACAACAATGCCAAGAATAGTGAATAATTCCCGAATGGAGGTGACCCGGGCCCGGCCCTGATATTCGTCCGAAAGAGATGCCCCCCAAGATAGGTAGGGTATGTTTATAAGTGTCCATCCCAGATAAAGAATGATGGCCCAGAAGCCCAGATACCAGGGCCCAGCGCCATCGCTGGGAGTCAAAAGAAACACGAAACCAGCACCACCCAGTATCGTACCCATTAGAATCAGTGGTTTGCGGGCTCCCCATCGAGATTTTAAATGGTCAGACGCATAACCGACAATTGGATCAGATAGGACATCGAAAGCGCGAGCGAAAAACAACGCTATACCCGTTGCAGTTAGGCCTATGCCAAGCGTGTCGGCATAGAGCGGCGGCAGCAGAACAAACAAGGGAATTGTCGGAACGCCGAGAACAAAGGCTGCGCATCCGTAACGGATATCCCGCCACAACCCCCTGTTATGGTTCATGATGATTAGCGGCTCTTCGTGAAAAGGAACTGTCCTACATCAATTGTTCCCGCGTGAAAGCCGGCGGCGGTATAGTTGAGGTAGTATTCCCAAAGGCGTCGGAAGCGATCGTCGAAACCTAGCCCCTCAACCGCAGCCCAATTTTCAATAAATTTGTCATACCAACGATCAAGTGTCTCGCCGTAGGACGCACCAAAATGGAATGTGTCCTCAACGTTTAATCCGGCCGAATAGGTTTGCTTTTTTATCTCACCGGGCGATAGCAGCATGCCACCCGGAAATATGTGGCGCTGGATAAAGTCTGATTTACGCCGGTAGTTTTCAAACCGGTGATCGGGAACAACGATTACTTGGACCATCGCTTCACCGTCAGGAGCGAGACTCTCACTCAGAATTCTGAAATAGTCCGGCCAATATTCTTCGCCGACAGCTTCGAGCATTTCAATCGAAACGATCCTGTCAAACTGGCCCGTAACCTCCCGATAATCGAGCAACTCTATGTTGGCTTTATCCTGTAGTCCGGCTTCGACAATACGATTGACGGCGTATTCGTGCTGTTCTTGAGAAATCGTGATCCCGGTAACTGTAGCGCCTGTCGTTTCTGCAATATACTCAGCGAAACCGCCCCAGCCGCACCCAATCTCAAGAATGCGGTGATGGGGTTGGATGTCTAGTTTTTCGACAATTCTCCGATATTTTGCTCGCTGCGCGTCTTCCAGTGAGACATCTGTCTTATCGAAAAGCGCAGACGAATATGTCATCGATGGATCGAGCCAGAGTTCATAAAACGCGTTCCCCAAATCATAATGGTGCGCAATATTCCGCCGACTTCCAGATTTTGAGTTCCGCTGAAAATGCCGCAATACTTTTCTGAGAATTTTGGCGAAAATATTTCCCGCAAGCTTGCTTTTCAGCCCTTCTTGATTGGCGATTCCAAACTTAAAAAGTGTCCGCAGAGAAGGCGTGTCCCAATCACTGTTGATGTATCCTTCACCGAGCCCCATGTAACCGCCAAAACAGAGGCGAAAAACCCCGGCATAAGATGAAAAGTGCAGTATGGCGTTGGGTCCCGTCTTTGATGCCCGGCATTCTAACTCTCGTCCATAAGGCAGCAAAAACCGAATGCTGCCTTCTTCCAGCCCTGCCATCAGGCGTCTGAGTAAAAAGCCGAATATCAAGGTTCCGAAACCAGCGAGCATCCTATTGTAAAGCGTTCCTGCACCCGTAATTTTTCCTGCACTCTGTTGGAGCTTAGTCGACATATAATTTTCTCTTGGTTGAAATGTCTGTGGTGTCGGCTGCTGTAGGCGCAGAATGATCTAGAAACGGGATTTTCTTTCGCCAAAGCTTCAAGGCTTCCCAGTGAATACCCAAAATTACTTTGACGGTCATTAGCGGAAAGCGAACAAACGCCCATGCCAGGTGACGATCATCTAGCGGCTTACGAACCCCGTTGAAAGATGCTGTCAGCAACAGACCCTCGCTATCCTCGACACGCATCGCTATCCGGACATGTTCGTCTGGCGGCTGTATTCGGAATTTGTATTCGCATTCCATGGGAATAAACGGTGAAACAAAGAACTCCTTGTTCCCTTGTTGGCGAATAACGGAACGCGATTCATCGTCTACAGAGATTACATAGGCATGCCTTTCGCCATAGGTGTTGTGCACTTCATATATAATTGCGCAGAGAGCGCCGCCTTGTGCGTAACAAAAGTAAACACTTAACGGATTGAAGACGTAACCAAGGATGCGGGGATAACAAAGCAACTGGATACGATGCTTTCCTGCATCGAGACCGTGCTCATCCAAAGTTTTTCTAACCCATTGCGGGATGGTTTCACTTGAATCGCATTTGTCCCCATGATCTTTGTCGTGGATTGAGAAAAGCCCGGGACGGTTATAAGAAAAAAGGCGATCCGACGCCGACATTGCCCCCAGCTGGTCAACGTCGACGAGCATCGAAAATACGCGGTAACGCAGACGATGGCGACGCGGCCGTTCGCGTTCATGGACGACTTCCCCAAAGTACAGTCTTCCACCGCCCCTCATTCAGCGGCCTCCATCACAATCGGTGCAAGATGAATGCGTCCCGATTCATTTTCGACGCTCCAGGGGCGCCGGGCACCGCCTACACCTTCAGCAGCGGACAGACCAGACTGAAGCGCATCCTCATGGAACCCATATCCAAAGTAACTGCCGCAAAACCAGCAATTGCGCCTTCCTTGCAGTTGCCACAGAGTTTCCTGAGCATTGAGTGCCGAAAGGTCGAAAACTGGATGGGAGTAGTCGAATTCCCGAATGATGGTGTTGTGTCTCGGTTCCCGTTTCGGATTTACGGAAACAAACAGCTGGTCCGCCGGGTCAAGTCTCTGCAGAGAATTCATCCAGTAAGTTACGCTCACGCCATCAGCTGTCGACCCCATATAGTTCCAGCTGGACCAGACACGTTTGCGCCTCGGCATTAGAGTTTGATCTTTATGAAGCAGTGCTTTGTTTTTCGTGTACTGGAATCTACCTAAAAGACGCTTTTCCAGAGCATCGGCATCCCCCAGAAGAGCCAATGCCTCGTCGGCATGCGCTGCGATGACCACAGCGTCGAATTTTCTACGGACGCCATCGTGGGAAATAATTGTTACTTGATCCCCGTCCCTTGTTACAGTTGCCGCACCGTTCGAAATTTGAATGTCCTCTCTGAACTCCTCCGTCAGCCTTTTTACATATTCACGGCTGCCCCCGAGAACAGTGCGCCAGGGAATACGATCACCAAATTGAAGGAGGCCGTGACTGTAAAAAAAACGTACGAATGTTTCCACCGGATGATCTCGCATTTCTGTAGCGCGCGTTGACCAAATCGCAGCACCCATCGGAAGAACAAATTTTTCAATAAAGGCATCCCCATATTGATTGTCCTGCAGATACTGGCCTAAAGACATTTGTCGGTAATCATCGGGCCTTTGAAGGATCTCTGGGGCTTCCGCATAGAAACGCCGAATGTCGCCGATCATGCTCCAAAACTTGGGCGATATAATATTGCGACGTTGCCCAAATACTGAATTATTATCGCGGCTGCCATATTCGAATTTACCGTCATCCAGTGACGCAGCGAAAGACATGTCGCTAGGCGCTGTTTCGACATTTAGATGATCAAATAACGCGACGAGATTTGGATAATTGATCTCGTTATAGACGATAAAACCAGTATCGACAGGTTGAAAACCGCCCGCAACTGGGGCGTCAACCGTATTGCTATGGCCTCCTATACGTTCCTGTTTTTCAAAAACCGTGACGTCATGTCTTTTATTAAGAAGCCAGGCAGCCGAGAGGCCAGCAATGCCTGTTCCAATTACAGCGACAGATCTCGTATCGCCCAATCTTTCTTTCACTTCTTAATCACGTCCTTAAAACTGAGTAAGCACATCGCATAGTGAACTTTATCTATAGTGTTTGTACGAACGAAATAAGTGATCGGATCACTCCTTAATTTTGGTTGATCCATACCGGGCACCGAAACGTATAGAGGTTATGAATGTGCAGAGAGTTGTTGATTACGACACCGTGAACCGCCAAATTGAGGGAAATCCTTCAATTTTGTTGAGCGCTCGCTTCATGGCTAACGGAGATGTTGAGAAAAGTGGCCTGAGGGCGGCAGCAAACCCCTCATTCAGTGACAAGAACACCTCTGATAGCGATCTACTTGAGCGGATCGGAAGACACCAGGATCGTGACGCTTTCGCCAGTCTTTTTAAAAAACTCGGACCGAAGGTAAAAGCTTACATTATGAAATTGGGGGCAACCCCCGAACTTGCAGAAGAGATTACGCAAGAAGTCTTTGTCCTTGTGTGGCGAAAATCGGCTCTGTTTGATGCCCGAAAATCAGCTGCAGTCACATGGATATTTACGATCGCTCGCAACCAGAGGATAGACCGGTTACGAAAAGAGAGACGACCAACCCTGGACGCCGATGATCCGCTATTGATCCCTGATGACATTCCAACCCCGCATGAGGAAGTAGAGCAAGCGATCATCGCAAAGCGCGTCAGGGATTCTATAGAAGCATTGCCTTTTGAACAGAGAGAAGCGGTTCGTCTGTCGTTTTTGGAAGGACTCACCCATCAGGAAATCGCTAACCGGCTAGACACGCCGCTTGGCACTGTTAAATCCCGCCTGCGTCTGTCTTTTGAGAAATTGAGGCTCTCATTGGGAGAATTTGAATGACAATACATCATCATCCAGGCGAGGATCTAATATTCAGCTATGCCGCCGGTGTGCTTGCAGAAAGCTGGAGCATCGCAATTGCCTCTCATCTTTCCTATTGCCCGACGTGTCGCCAGAAATCGAGGCACGCCGACATCGTTGGCGCCAGTCTTTTAGAGGAAGTCGAAACCGAGCCTTTAGGTACAAATGCGGTAAACCATGTTTTGTCTCTTATTGATGGTGTCGAGCAGGAAAAAATTGACGATCGGGGAGCACCAGACGTTAAGAATCTGGCTTCTGCAGAGAGATCAATCGTACCAAGCGCGTTGCAACATTACGTTGGCAGTGACCTGGATAACCTGCCATGGCAACGGTTAGGAAGCGATGCCTCACAATATTTGATTGAGACCGGCGATGATGAGGCAAAGGTCCGGTTGCTACGGATTAAGGCCGACCGACCGGTGCCGAGCCACGGTCACCGAGGCCGCGAACTTACGATGGTTTTATCGGGAAGTTTTGAAGATGAATATTCCCGTTTTGGGCCTGGTGATCTGGAAGACATTGATGAAGGAGCAGTCCATAAACCTATAGCCACATCAGGAGAAGACTGTATCTGCCTTGCTGTAACAGACGCTCCATTAAAGTTCAAAGAGCTTGTGCCACGGCTTCTTCAACCGGTTCTGAAAATATAATTTGGTTGCGGGGGCAGGATTTGAACCTGCGACCTTCAGGTTATGAGGCGCTGCCAGCCAAAACTAAGCTATTAAGATCATTGGATTTATTTAATGATATCAACGATGTACAGTAAACCTGATACTTTTATCCTTGATAATCAAACGCTTACATACTGGGTGGGCCAACAGACTTTCAACAGAAAGGGGAAAAACAAATGACATTTGATGCTCTCAAAGACCTACACGATCAGATGCTTTCCGAAGAACACAAAGCCCAACTAAAGCTAGAACAAGAAGGAACAATGGAACTTTTATTGCTCTGCCACGATAACAATTTGTGGCTGGTTTAACGCTTGGCGTTACTGATGAGTTTTCAAATTCAACCTAAATACTTTAATGGGGGTTTCATACATTATCTGTTTTTGAACTTCCTTAGATAGGCTACCAATCATCATCCTTACACTATGTAT
>CEUQ01189866.1_pt1 | contig 158296 bp, 150 predicted proteins | sample 361491 | NCBI WGS metagenome assembly CEUQ01 (sample SAMEA2622796, study PRJEB7988) | marine metagenome | biome: marine biome (ENVO:00000447); feature: marine epipelagic mixed layer (ENVO:xxxxxxxxx); material: "saline water (ENVO:00002010), including plankton (ENVO:xxxxxxxx)" | depth 120 m | reverse complement strand
CTCATAACGGTCTGGTTGCAGGTTCGAGTCCTGCCGGGCCCACCATTTTTCTGTTTACGCGTTGCCGCCCGCCAACCCAACGCGTCAAAAAATCCCCGGGATGGCATCAGGAACAAACCGCCGTCCAACCCAACGCGTCAAAAAATACCCCCGAAGGAAACAGATATATCGAGCGCCTTCTTATCGAAATGGATATTCGATTATCCTGAAATCACCACCAACCGCTGCGCCCATAAATAGTAAATCCGCGAGTGTTAACCTCTTCGAGATTTACAACCCTGTACAATTCTATATAGGCTGACGCCAACAAAACGAGTCCGGTAGGCGAGATCGCCGGGCTAAGGGAGACTCGGCAAATGCCTCGCGGCGACGAGACGGAGGAACTCGCACCTGAGGGTGCGGCATCGGAACAGGGTCCCGATACGGGCATTCTGTGTCTGGCGATGGTGACGATATCGTTGATGGTGGCGCCGGTAACGACACTATTGAAGGCGATGACGGTAACGATTCGCTCTCAGGTGGGGATGGAATTGATACACTCTACGGCAATGACGATAATGATACTCTGCGCGGCAACGATGGTGACGACTCACTAAACGGTGGCAACGGCGACGATACTCTGATCGGCGGCGCTGGTGCCGATGCGATCAATGGTGACGCCGGAACAGGCTGGGCAAGTTATATTGACTCAACGGTTGGGGTAACGGCTGATATTTCCGGTGGGGTCGCCGGAACCAACGATGCTTTGGGTGACACCTATACCAATATCGAAAATCTGCGCGGTACGCTTTATGGCGATACCTTGTATGGCAACAGTGGTGCCAACCTATTCTGGGCGGAATCTGGCGATGACACCGTTTACGGTGGAGCTGGTAACGATACGATTCATGGATCAAATGGTGTCGACACGCTTTATGGTGATGACGGTAACGACTACCTGCACGGTGGCAACGATAATGACACCCTCACTGGCGGGTTAGGAGACGATAATCTCTACGGCAACGCAGGTGACGACACCTACAGCTTCGATAGGGGCGACGGCGGCGACAATATCTATAACACGGGCGAGTCGTCTTCGAACGATAAGGTATCGTTCGCGGTTGGCGTCGATGAAGACCAGCTTTGGTTCCAGCAGATCGGCAACGATCTTCGGGCTCGAATTATTGGCACCAATGACTTTGTCCAAATTAAGGACTGGTATGTTGGAACCGATAACAGGCTCGATTTCGAAGTATCGGATGGCTCAGACCTAGTAGCGGCAGATGTTCAGAATCTGGTCAATGCGATGGCGTCCTTCTCAGTACCTGCGGTCGGCGACACAGAATTGAGTGACACATTCTCCGGCCAGGATCTGACGGATCTCAATAATGCGATCACTGCCAATTGGACCTAAGTAACAGATATAAAGGTAGTTCTTGTGTAGGTAGGATAATTCGTTGATGAGCGGCTGATGTTGCAGATAATTAGGCCGACGCTTTTCGCATTGCCCCTTCTCTAGCGACGTAAAATCCTTCACCATGGTTGCCTTGATGAAGGGCGCCAATAATGGACGGCAATAACAACGCCACAACCAGAAACAATGTGGGACGCAATGCCTATGTCGGCAGCCCAATCAAGCGTCTTGAAGATTTACGCCTATTGCCTGGACGCGGGCGGTTTGTCGATGATATTCGCCGCGACAATCTTCTCCACGCCGTGATTTTGCGGAGCCCAATCGGGCATGGCTTGATCAAATCCATCGATACCTCTCAGGCGGAAAATTTGCCGGGCGTCCATACCATAATTACCGCTGCAGATATGGGTGCTGAAATTCCCCTTGTGCCATTGCGGTTGATGCCAATGGAGGAGCTCGAACCGCTCGGCCAACCCGTTATCGCACAAGAAAAGGTCCGTTATGTTGGGGAGGCCCTGGCAGTCGTTCTAGCGAATAACCCGGCGATAGGAGAGGACGCGCTTTCACAGATTTTCGTTGAAATCGACCCTATTGAAGCGGTTGCAAACCGTCACGATGCCGTCGCTAAAAATTCGCTGCTGTTCGATGACTGGGGTAGCAACAAAGCGATAACCTATCGGGCGAGTAAAGGTGAGGTTGGCAACGTTTTCGAGGAGGCTGATTTTGTTCGGCGCGAACGATTTGCAACGCAACGGCATTTGGCGCTCCCAATGGAGCCGCGCGGGATTCTGGCGGAATGGGATGCCAAAGAAGAGCGTATGATCGTTGAAGGTGCTGCTAAAGTGCCATTCCCTAACCGCAAAATTCTTGCGGCAATGATGGATATACCTATCGAGTCGATCGATCTCATCGAGAGCGACGTAGGCGGTGGGTTTGGGGCGCGTGGCGAATTTTTCGCTGAGGACTTTCTTATACCGTTTGCTGCGAGGTTTGTCGGTCGGCCTGTTAAGTGGATTGAAGATCGCCGCGATCATCTTTTGACCACTGGGCATGCGCGCGAAATGGATTGCGAGATTGAAATTGCCTGCAACAATGATGGAACGATCTTAGGTTTGCGTGGAGAAGTTTGGGTCGATGCTGGGGCCTATTATCGTACTAACGGAACAATCAGCCCACGCAACGTCGCGCAATTTATGTCAGGGCCCTACCGGGTGCCGACGGTCGATATCCAGTCACACGTGATGCTAACGAATAAGGCGCCCATCGGCACGTATCGTGGGCCAGGTCGATTTGAAACGGATTTCTTTCGCGAGCGATTTTTTGATCTGGTTGCTGGTGAGTTAGGGATTGATCCCGTCGAGTTTCGCCGTCGCAATTTGGTTGCCGAACAGGATATGCCCTACGCAATTGCAACGATCCAACCCGTTGAACGCAAGGAGCAGTTTGATAGTGGCGATTATCACATGGTACTGGACCGTTGCCTCGGTGCGTTTGGGTGGGCAGAGAAAGAGAAGCTTCGCGGTCAAATGATTGACGGCGTCTATCATGGGCTGGCGGTTGGCTGTTTTATCGAAGGAGGCGCAGCCGGTCCCAGCGAGAACGCCAAGATGGTCCTGCAGCATGACGGATCCGTTAATGTCTATGTCGGTTCAACGGCTGTCGGGCAGGGGGTGCTTACGGTTCTAACGCAAATCGCCGCAGATGCGCTGGAACTCCCTATCGACCAGATCAATCTGCTACACGGTTCAACGCCTTTTGTATCGGACGGGTTCGGATCCTACCACTCGCGATCTACGGTCATGGGCGGCTCGGCGATCTTATTGGCGGCCGAGAAGCTCCATACCCACATTTGCGAAGCCGCAGCTGACAGGTTTGGCTGCGCTGTTGCCGGGATAAATCTGGTCGACGGCGAGGTGTCGAACAGTGACGGCAATTCTTGTGGGCTGGGCGAATTGGCTGGGTTAGTCCCCGAGGTCGAAGAGACTTTCCACAATCACACTCATACCTACGCGTATGGGACTGCGGCTGCGCATGTTACTGTAGATCCCAGTACCGGTGAAGTGGCGCTGATTGACCTGTTGATGGTTGAGGACGTTGGCAAAATCGTCAATCCATTGACCCTTCAAGGTCAAGCAATTGGTGCGATGGTGCAGGGGCTTGGCGGTGCCTTTCTCGAACATATGATCTATGACGAACAGGCACAGGTCGTTACGGGGACTTTGGCAGATTATCTCGCACCGCAATCCATGAACTTTCCCAATATTCGCGCAATTATGCTGGAGGAGAAACCATCGCCGGTTAGTCCGCTTGGAACAAAGGGCGGAGGAGAAGGCGGAATTCTACCCATGGGTGGGTTGATGGCAAACGCAATTGCCTCTGCGCTTTCATCCTTCGGCGTTCAACCCAATCAGCTACCACTCTCACCGGGTTATGTTTGGGACCTGATTGCCGCAGCACGATCCAGACAGTAGTGGGGAAGGCTTAATGTCAGAACGCGAAACAATTCATCTGGCGGCAGATATTTCATTCCTGCATACGGATTTCCTGTGGCGCATGCCAGGTTCATGGGTGGGGTATCCCTATTACAGCAGTTCTGAATTTTATGAAGACCTTGCCAAGGTTGCAGAGCACGGAAAATTCGATCTGTTGTTTTTCGGCGATACCGGCGGGACTTCTGAGGATTTTGGAGGAAACCATAATGCGGTTGTCAGCCACGGCGTAAAATGGCCGCGCCATGACATGACCCCAATGGTTCCTATTTTGGCGCGGCTTACCAAAAACATCGGTTATGCGCTAACCATGTCAACGACCTATCATCACCCGTTCCATTGTGCCCGAACGTTTAATTCCCTTGACCATGTCACCAAGGGGCGGATCGCCTGGAATGCTGTGACCTCAGCCTATAGGTGGGAGGCGATGAACTGGGGGTTCGAGGTCATGATGGATCATGACGAACGCTATCGACGAGCCCAGGAATTTCTACAGGTTGCCTGCGCTCTGTGGGACAGCGTGGAACCTGATGCCGTCATTTTGGACCGTGAAAGCGGGGAGTTTCTCAATCCGGAAAAAGTACACCGTCTTGATTTCAAGGGAGACTATTTCAACGTTCGCGGTCCTTTGCCGGCGCTGCCATCGCCGCAGCAGAGACCGGTGATTATTCAAGCCGGTTCTTCTGGCCCAGGGATGGACCTTGCGGCTAAATATGCTGATTTGCAGTTCAGCACACGGCGTACTGTGGAAAGTATGAAACAGCATCGCGCAGCCATAGACGAGAAGCTGGTAAATCTAGGCCGGACACCACGTGATCTCGGTATCTTATGGTCGGTTCGGGTACAGGTAGCGGAATCACAATCCGAGGCGCGGGCCAAGGAACAGGCTTTCTTGGATTCAATACCGCCTGAAGGGGGGTTGATTGAAATGTCTCAATGGTTCGGCGTCGACTTCTCCACTGCGGAACTCAATATGACGCTTTCGGATTTTGCCGACCAGGTACGTGAACAAAAAGGCAATCTCGGGACCTTCGATGAGTTGTTAAAAACGACTGACCCAAAGATGACGGTCCGTGAGTTTGGGCGCGACTACATGACTCAACGCGTCATGGTTGCCGAGGGTACGCCGGAAGAGATCGTCGATAAGTTGGAAATGATCCATTATGAGACGGGCGCCAATGGTGGCTTTATTTTGGCGCGCGGGTTCCATGCTTCAGACAATATGCGGGAATTCGTCGATCACGTTGTGCCTGAGCTTCAGCGTCGCGGATTGTCCAAAACAAAATATAGCGGACCGACATTGCGTGAAAATTTTAATGACTGAAGTCGATGTGTTTCGAGTAGGCCGTCACCAATGAGATTTTAGTAATTAAATCGAATGACCGCGTCGCATTCTCAAATTCTCGAGAGAATTCATACTGCACTTTTCGTTGGATTGGGGTTAGGCGTATTACTTTCCTTTGGACTGGGGTCCGGTTCATTTAGCAGCCTGAAATGGGCTTTCTTGTTTCTTGGTGCCGCCATAATTTTAGTTTATGCGGCTGCAGGTTTGATAAGAACTCGAACCATAGAAATCGATAAATTTTCGATATCGTTGCTAATCCTAAATTTCTTTGCAGCACTTAGTTTGATTTGGTCACCTGATCCCGCCGGCGGATCGATACAGTGCGCCGGATTGGGCGCATTTTCTGTACTGATGATTTACGCAAGACAGTGCAACGGGCCACAACTCTTATTTCGGATTTGTGTTCTAAGCCTATGTGCGACCATTGTTTTGCTTGCACTTGGTGTAGTTCTCCCTGAAATCCATGGAGGATTTGGTAACGAGAACTACCTTTCAGAGACTATTCTTTTGTGTCTGCCATTTGTTTTTGGGTGGTTTCAGATTCGCGAGGCGTTTGATCGTTGGTTGGGCCCAATTCTTTGTGTATTGGCGGGCGTTTTTCTTATGCTCTACAGCGGGTCGCGGGTTGCTGCCGTTGGATTGTCAATTCTCGGTGCCTGTTGGCTGATTCTAATTTTTTCACGGCGCTTCGGCCCACGAAATACAATCCTTTTACTCATAGTTTTTGTGGCTGGGGCCAGTGCGATGGGCTGGCTTTTCCGAGAAGAGATATTGGTGTTTCCACCCATACAGGCCAGGCTAGAACTTTATATAAATTCCTTCGCTCTTTGGCTGGAATACCCGTTACTTGGAACGGGTCTGGGCGGATTTGATTTTCATTACCCAAGATTTCAGCAATTTCACCTCACCATTTTTCCTTACCAGGAAATTTTGTTTCCAGCATTAAATACCATCCTGGTTTCGCCATTCCTGTTCGCTGACGCAGCCCATAATGAATTTTTGCAGATTCTGGTCGAAACAGGTGTTGTTGGTCTCGCAATATTTTTGGGTGTGGTGTTTCAGATCGTTTGTATTTCAATGGCATCCACCGAGCACTCAGCTCTACGTGCGGCAGGTGTGTCGGCAGCCATTTTATTTTTGGTGATTGCCCTGATGAACTTTCCGCTCCGAAATCCGGCTACAGCGGGGATGGGTGCATTGATTTTGGGCATTTTAGCCCGAGGTGCTGGTGGACAAATTTCGCCAGCCTTGTTTAAAATTCATCTTTCGCAGCTCTCAGTATATTCAACAGGGATAGCGGCTATCTTTTGTTTGGCGTTAACCGTTTTTGGCAGCGCAAAACAGGTTCTGGCATCTCGCGATTTCGCAATTTATCAGTTGGTAAGAGAACGGTTGCCCGGAAGGACGCTATTTTATGCCAGACGCGCTTATGACCAGTTTCCGGTTTCGGTCAGGTACCGTCGGGACCTTTTTGCTGCGTATGTCGACTGGTTCATAAAATACCCAAAGAAATCCAGTATACCTTCGTCGCATCATGCTTGGTACTACGACGTGGGGCTGTCAGCGGGAAACCACAATCCCGCTGTATTACTAACCAGATTGCGGTTCTTGATACTTGGGAATGCCGAACTCGACAAATCGTCAGAAATTGAAAGTATTTTTGCGACTTTTAAAAAATTTGCGCCGAATTTTTTCTCTGTAAATTTCACGGAAGGCGATTATGCGAAAGCGACGGGCGATCTAAAACGCGCGAATAAAGCCTATGCAAAGGCCAAAGCTATTCTCAAAAGGAACAACGCGCGAAAACGTGCAAATACCGAAAAATCTCAACTAAGGTTTCAAAAATGATACCGCGTCGTCTGCGGGGACGCAGCCAACCATATTTGCCATCATACCGGTGGTGCAAAAATGTCCGATAGTGTGGACCACGGTGACCATACGCTTGTGCCCCAATGCTACTTCGGCGGCCTTAAACCCTTCGTCTGAGAGATTGCCGGTCGCCAATAGTTCTTTGGTCACCGCATAAACAGCAGCATCATCGTCATCATCAAAATCTGGCTCGGACCCTTCATTTATTGCTTCGACAACATCCTTTGAGAGCCCCGCTCCCAAACCCATTTTCGCCTGCGCGCTCCAGGGGTAAGACGCGTTCCAGTATTTTACCGTCATCAAGGAGATAATCCGGATCTGTGCTTTCGTGAGTGAACAATCGAGCAAAAACGCGCTTGAGACGTTGTGTAGATCCCATACCGGCCCGGAATAGGCGTAGCCAATCGCTGGGCCAACGCCGACGCGACCATTGTCTCCGAGAATACGGTCATAAATCGCGCCTTGTTCGTCATCCATATCTTCACGTGCTTGTGGTGGAATTCTTGTCATTTTGCGCTTTCCAGTTCTGTGTTCTCAGTCGCCTCCGGAATCCTAAGACTCCGGCCACTCGATAATCACGTCCTCCGGGTGATCGACGACTTTATAGGTTTTCATAGGGATCATGCAGGGTGGTGCCGTGACCTCCCCAGTTCGAATATCAAAGCAACCGGCATGAAAATCGCATTCGATATTATATCCGTCGAGGTAGCCTTGCGACAGCGATCCGGGGCCATGAGAGCAGAGGTCGTCCATGACAAAAAATTCACCCTCGACGTGAAATACGGCAAGCGACAGACCCTCTGTATCGACCTTATATCCCTCGTCTTCTTCTACATCTGACTTTTTGCAAAGGGTTAAAGTAGACGCTTCTGACATTACTTCCTCAACTTAACCAATCAACTTCCGATCAATATGCGCTGGTGATAGCCGGAAATCTACAGTTTGGCACCCCTTTTTTGACTTCAAACGGCGACAGTAGGACGGCAGTTTAGCAGGCCGTGATTCAGTGCTTCGGCATCCAAATTTCGTCCAATAAAGACCAGCCGCGACTGCCGTGGATCGGAACCCCATGGACCGGCGTAATCGCCTTCCAGCATCATGTTGACAGCTTGTATCACCAGCTTTTGGTTTTCTCCGTCAATTGCAAGCACACCCTTGATCCGCAAGATTTCAGCCCCTCGCCTTGAAAGAAGTTCTTGCAGCCATACTTCCAACCGTTCGGCGTCAAATTGTGCATCGGTGCTCAGCGACACGCTGGCAATACCACTCGCATCTATGTGGCTATGATTGTGATCGTGACTATGTTCATCATCATCGTCGTCAATGCTCGGTAGCTGTGATTCAACACGGTCGAGATCGAAACTGCACCGATCAAACACTTCACCAGCTGAAACGTTGGACCGGTTAGTTCGCGTGACGGGTGCAAACGGATTTAGATGCTTCAATTGCATTTCAATTTTTTCAACAGGGACCGCCGCATCGTCAACCTTGTTAAGAACGATATGGTCGCTAAAGGCGATCTGGTCGGCTGCGTCCTGACCATCTTTTAGTTGATCAAGGATGTGCACGGCATCGACGACGCAAAGAACAGAGTCCAGGCGGCACTGGGTCCCAATGACCTGATCAATCACCATAGTCTGGATCACCGGGCTCGGGTTCGCGAGACCCGTCGTTTCAATAATGATGCCGTCCAAATCGGATTTTGCGGAAAGCAGCGACCGCATAGTGCGGATAAGATCGCCCCGAACGACACAGCAGATGCAACCGCTATTGAGTTCGATGAGTTCTTCATCGCCCGTCTCAATGAGATCGCCATCGATTCCGATGTCGCCAAATTCATTGACGAAAACCGCTAATTTTTTTTCCGTATTTTCGGCAAGAAGTCGATTTAACAGCGTCGTTTTTCCGGCACCCAGAAAACCCGTCAGCACCGTGACAGGAATCCGTGTATCAGTGTCGCCAGATTCCGCTGTCACGAACGATCCCTTTGCGGCCTTAGTTCCAGGGCATGAGCGATACGTGAATGACCTCTCCGCTACCGCCTACGGCGTTAATGGCATCATGGGTGTCTTTAAGACTGTATTTGTGTGTTGTGATCAACCCAATGTCATAGCGATCAGTATTGAGCTGTTTTAGAGCCAATTCGCAGCTTTCGAAGTTATGGCCGCGCGCCGCTTTAACAGTGATGTATTTGTTGCCGATTTTGCCTAATGGGAAGTTGGGGAAATCCGGCACATCTTCTCCCTGAATTTGCAAGGTACCACCTTTGCGTTTCATTGCTTCGATACCAAGTAGAACGGGAATTGTTCCAGCGCCGGCGGTGCAATCTAGTGAGACATCAACACCTTCGCCGCCCGTAACTTCCATGATTTTTTCGAGCGGGTCTTCTTCCTCAACATTGATCACAACATCAGCGCCGAGAGTCTTTGCGACCTGCAGACGTTTGGTGTCTTTGCTTGTCCCGGTGACGATGATCAGCGACGCACCGGCAGTCTTTGAAGCGATGGTGTTGCACAGGCCCTGTTGTCCCGGTCCCTGTATCAGTACTCGGCTGTCGTATCCCACGCCGCAATCGAACAAGGCCCATTGAATGCCGTTTGCCATTGGTGTGACGACACCCGCGTGTTCAGCCGACAGCCCGTCCGGTACTTTGTGTAGTACTGAGTTCCAGGGGAGATACATATATTCGGCAAATCCACCGAAAAGATGTGGCGCTCTTTCCGCCAACGTGTAACCGAAACGCAATCCCTCGGGGAAGCGGCGCCAATCGGTAAACATGCAAAGGCGATACTCGCCTTTGTGACACCATTCGCAGTCCATACAGCCCACATAATGCTCGGCGAAGACCATATCGCCTTCCTTAAGACCGCGGCGCTCCTGAAAAATCTTACCGGCCTTGGCGATATAGCCGATATTTTCGTGACCCATGATAACCGGGCCTTCGAAAGGAGGTTTGGAGTAGAATTTGACGTCGGTGCCGCAAATACCTGCTACCTCCACCTTCATCAGCGCGGCTTCCGGCGGAATATCCGGCATATCATATTCACGGAATTCCGTTGTCTGTGGGGCAACTCTGACCGCTGCGTTCACTTTTTCTGCCACGCTAAACTCTCCCTTGTATGACGTTGACTAAGAACTATCAAAGCGGCAGGGTGCAAGCAAGGTAGGACGAATTTTTTCCCGACGACGCCCGCATTAATCGGACAATTGCTCGGCCCCGCGCGATGTTATCAGGTGTCAATTAATGTTTAGACGGCTTGCACCGGCGACCAACAATTTGGATCAGATTTCCCGCGTTGAAGCGATCCTGCGCGCGCGATTTGATGTCGACGATACTGAGATTGTTCTGGTTTCCGAAGACCCTGGCATCAAACCGGGGTTTCCGCCCTTCGAGACAAATATATTATTTTGGAAGAACGAGACCAGATACCGGTTAAAGGTCTTTTCCAAAGTCTCTGACGTCTCCGAACGCGATGTGCCTGTCAGGTGGCTTCTGCCGTCACTTGAGGACACGGGAGAGGGAGATTGCTGCTGAGGCGGAATATCTAAGAATGCGAAAACTTTTAATCTTGTCGATAGCGTTGGTTTGGTCTGTTTCTACGCCAATGGCCAAAGAGTTTAGGGTGTCCTCTGCAAGTGAAATTTCGAGCGCCATGGAGAACGCTTCGCCAGGAGATGTCTTGATACTGGCAAATGGTGTCTGGAAAAATCAGGAAATCATTATAAGCGGTGAAGGCTCGGCCGATACGCCCATAGTCATTCGCGCAGAGACACCGGGAAAAGTAACATTTTCTGGTGAGACCACGCTTTGGGCAAAAGGCAAACACATCGTAGTTGACGGTATTGTCTTTAAGGACGGCGGGCTGAGTAGCGGCGCAGTTGATTATCTAAAAGAAACAGTCGACGGCCCGCCAAGCGTTGTGACGATTGGGCCGGGTTCTCATATTCGACTGACCAATTGCGCGATCGAAAACTACAACCCCGGAGACGAGTATACCGAGTACAGGTGGGTCCGGCTCGAGGGGTCGCACCACGAAGTTGATCATTGTTCCTTTTCGGGCAAGACCAATCGAAAACCGATTTTAAACCTGCATCGGCCTGAGCTCAAACCGCACCGACACCACATTCATCACAATCACTTTTCGGATCGCCCCAAAGCGAAGGGGAATGGTTACGAAACAATCCAGCTCGGTACCGGCGGTGACGCAGAACGCGCCGCATTTGTTTCTGTTGAAAACAATTTGTTTGAGGGCTGTAACGGCGAGATCGAAATCATATCAAACAAAACGAGCAACAACGTTTTTCGCGGCAATGTATTTAAGGGAAATCGTGGGATGCTCACATTGCGCAATGGCCATAATAATTTGGTCGAAGGAAATGTGTTCTTGGGAGACGGGGTCAAGAAAAGTGGTGGCGTTCGTATTACCGGAAAACAAAATAAAATTGTTGGCAACTATTTCGCTGGTCTGCTTGGCTCAGGTGCGAGGTCTGCGCTTACCGTTATGACGGGGACAAAAAACACCGACGGCAAGGGTGGGTATAATCAGGTCAATGGGAATCTGATTGCGTCCAATATACTACTTAACAATAAGGGTGGGATTTACGTCGGCTATATTAGCAAGCGATGGAGAGATCATGATCACTTCCATCCCATCAGCACCCGTATCGAAAACAACGTGGTTCTCGGCGCAGGCAAGAAGCAACTTATCCTAAAAAAAAAGATCGCAGGAATTCACTGGAAAGGAAATTCGATTTCCGCAAGCCTTCCTGAAAAGGCCGCTGGAATTGACGGGATTGAAAAAACCAGCGTTGAGCTGATGCAAGGTCCCGCGGGATTGATGGTTCCGAAACGCTTGGAAAAACAATTAGCGCAAAAGCTCAACAAGCTATCAAAAAGTTTTGTTGGCGCTTCCTGGCGGCGGGTACCCCTGCTCGCAAACAAGTAGGGTCAGCAACCAGAAGTAACTCAACGAATTACTTGGCTGATTTGCCGCCATCCGCCATGAGAATGGTACCCGTGATGAATGAGGCTTCGTCAGAGGCAAGCCACAGGATCGGATAGGCAATTTCCTCGACCTCCGCCCAGCGCTTCATGAGTGTCGCGTCGGCTTGAATTGCATCGATATCAGCCTGATCCATACCATCCGCTGCAAAACGAGCTTTATGAAAAGGCGTAAGTGTGCCGCCCGGGCAAACGCAATTAACGCGGACACCATGTTCGGCCTCTTCATGAGCCAAAGTGCGGGTCATCGAGTTGATTGCGGCTTTAGTGGCATCGTATTGCCCCATATTTTTGCGCCCGATCACGCCATAAACGGATGAGACATTTACGATGGCGCCCTTATCCGACTCTCGCAAAAAAGGCATGGCGGCTTTTGCACAGTTGGCGGTGCCCAATAGATTAACGGAGATAATGTCTTGCCAGGACTCTGGCGTTGCTTCTGTCAGGTGAGTGAACTTCCGTATTCCGGCGTTATTGACGAGCACGTCGAGACCACCCATACGATCTGCCGCTTCCTGCATCGCCTTCGTCGCGTCATCTTCCAGTACGATGCTGGCTGCGATTGTTGTCACGTTGGCATTTGGACTGTCGCTGATGATGTTGGTAGCCGCTTCTGCGAGGGCGTCTTCATCCAAGTCCAACAGGACGACCTCGGCACCTTCATCACAAAACAGTTTACCCGCAGCGCTGCCAATTCCGCCGCCACCACCGGTGATTACGCATTTTTTACCAGCAAGGCGGGTTGTCATATTATTCCCTATTGAATTTTTTCCAGGTCGTGCGCGGCAATGACTTCATTGCCCGACGGCACCACAACGATCTGATCAGCGGGGTCTCGAATGGTGCCTGGCGGATCTTCGCCACGTTCCATCGCATTAATGGCCTCGTTCAGGATCCGTCTAAACATAACAACACCCCGGTCAGAGGATGCCAAATGCTCGAGCGCGTGCCGGGCAATGGGTCGCTGACTGACCTGTGCTTCCCAGTCATCAGGGACGCGCTGGGTTTCTTCATAGTCGCGGATGATCTCGCCATCGGGCGGCTGAAAAATACGTTTTCCGGGGTCGATGCGTTCGATGTGATAGCCAATGGTGCGTTCGTTATCGACCGGCGTCCACCAGCCCACCATGCGCGCCCGCTCTGTTTCCTTTTCGGGATCGGTGCCGGCGACTTCGGGTGGCGGGATACATTTGCCTGTCGGCACAAAAATTGTGGACGTACGAATGAGCCGGTTGCCACTCTCGGTATCTGTGGTCCGGATATAAGAGACATGCCGGTCTGAGCGAACGAAGTCGAACTTCGGTTTAATACCCATGACATCCGCAAAATCGAACAGGCTTTCGTTCATGCCGTGCAAAGCGAAGATGTGAACCGGATCGGCCGCATTTTCATGAAGTTGAAGCCAGTTGCACGCTGCGACGGCACCGCGGCTGTAATTGCGGTAAGCAAGATACTCAGCGTCATCGTCTTCAAGAATGTCGTATCGCGGTAGTAGCGGTTTTTTGTCCAATGGCCCCATATATATAAAGACCAGGCCCCGATATTCCTCAGCCGGGTACCATGGTTGGCGAACCTCGTCTTTGTAGTCACTGGCGTCAGGTTCGCCGGGCTGATCCAGACATTTGCCCTCTTCATTATACAGCCAGCCATGATAGCAGCAGCGAAGGCCATTCTCCTCGATCCTGCCATATTCCAAGGAAGTGCCCCGGTGACAGCAATGAGCACCTAGCACGCCAACTTTTCCGGATTTGTCCCTATAGGCAACAAGTTCCTCATTAAGAATTTTGAGATACTTGGGCAGATCGGACAGCTCCGACGACATGCAGATCGGGTGCCAGTAACGCCGCAGGAGTTCGCCCATCGGCGTTCCTGCCTCAACATGGGTCAATCTCACGTTTTCTTCGGGTACAATAGCGTTTCGCCCGTATCCCGAACCTTCGGAAACGGTAAGTGTCAGGCTCTCCCGATCCAAAACGTCGTTCTTCATTGTGAAGCCATTCCAATTGGAAATTTGGTCTAGAGCCTAGGGATCAGCTCCCCTTATTGTCAAGGTGGCGACCCTTGCAATTGAGCCCCAAGCGCGACACTGTCAGCTTTGTTGGGTACTTTTCGTACTCTAGAAACTTTGGAGAAATTTATGGCGGCGAAGCTGTTCGAACCCATTGAGTTGCGGGGTCTCAAGCTGCCAAACCGTATCGTTGTAGCACCAATGACACAGTTCTCCGCCGAGGAAGGCGTCGGTGGAGACTGGCATTTGATGCATTTGGGTCAATATGCAGTTTCGGGTGCGGCACTTAGCCTGACGGAATCCTGCTATGTGGCACCGAATGCCCGTAATGCCCGGAGTTGTCTGTCTCTTTATTCAGACGAACAGGAAACCGCCATCGGACGCATCGCGCAGTTTTTCGATTCCCATAGCGATGGTTTTTTTGGCGTTCAGCTGTGTCATGCGGGCCGCAAGGCTTCCGCCCGGGAACCGTTTAAGGGTGGTGGTCCTCTGCCGATATCGGAGGGAGGTTACGAGGCGTCAGCACCCTCGGCTGTGCCGCTCAACGAGGAATGGCCTGCACCAAAGCCCCTGTCTGCAGAGGCCGTGTCGGATGTCATCCAGCTTTTTGTCGATTCCGCGCGCCGAGCAGAGCGCGCTGGTGCCAAAGTCATCGAGCTTCATGGTGCGCATGGCTACCTGATCCATCAATTTTTGTCGCCCCTGACCAACCGCCGAAACGATGAATATGGTGGGAGTTCGCGCAATCGCATGCGCTTCGCAGTTGATGTTTTTGACGCCGTACGAGCGGTATGGCCGGATGAATTGCCAATCGGCATTCGGGTGTCCGCGACAGATTGGGTGGAAGGCGGTTGGTCAGTAGAGGAAACGGTTGAACTTGGCCGTATCCTTGATCAGCGGGGCTGCGATTACATTCATGTCTCGAGCGGGGGGTTAAGCCCGGCGCAAAAGATTACCGTCGGGCCGGGTTATCAGGTTGGTTTTGCTGAAAGCGTAAAATCAGCCGTGAAAATGCCGATTATTGCGGTCGGTCAGATCAATGACGCTGAATTTGCCGAAACCATATTGCAGGATCAGAAGGCCGATATGATCGCGCTGGCGAGACCGGTTATCTATGACCCCAAATGGGTTTGGCATGCGGCGCATCAGTTGGGAGCGCCAATTGCCTATCCTCGACAATATGAGCGCGGACACCCCGATCGGTGGGGCGCAAGTGGCATTAATGCGCCTGGGAATCTTATTCCTGAAAAATAAATGTTTTTAAGACGTTAACCCGTCCAGAAACTTCAAAACCCGCTGAGGTGCGTTCTCTTCTGTCTGTTCGTCGACAGCTATATCCCAGTATTCTGAGCCGTTAATGCATTCCTGCAAATAACGTGCAGCGGATGTTGCATGAAAACTGTCATTTCCGGGAACGATCAGAGTTGGAATATCAAGATTCATAAGGTCTTCGGGCTCTGCGCCTGGTGCAGTATCGCGATCAAACAGCCCGCGATACATCGCGGTAACAGTCAGGAGATATTGTGCCTTGTCTAATTCAGCGTAAGTCTTTGCAAAATCATCCGAATTTCTGATCGGTTGACCCCAGGGACCGCCGCGTGGATCTCCGGAAAAGTTTTTGTCATGACTTTTGACGAGGTCGACCACCGCCTGCAGCCCGTTTTCATCGACAAACGCAACATGCCGGGCAAAACGCTGATGGCTGCTGATGCGATAATTAGCGCCGCCAACCGGCCAATAATGGATCATCGATAACGTGCGTTGGGGAATAGCGACGCCGAATGCGGAAACTGGCGAACAACCCATGCAACCACCCATAATATGGGCTTTTTCAATTTCGAGCGCATCTAAAAGGCCGGCACCTTGCCGGACAAAATGGTCCCAGGTGATTCGCTCGACACGACCGCCTGATTGCCCGTTTTCCCGCCTGTCGAACACGATACATTTGTAATGTTTCGGCAGATGATCGAGGAGTTTGATGCGCTTATACACGCCCAGATCCGTCCACTGTTCGACGCGGGCATCAAATCCGCCCGGCGAATACATTAAAATAGGTGGGCCATCACCCATCACCTCATACCGGGTGTCGATTCCATCAGCTTCAATAAAAGGCATTTTTCGGTCTTTCGAATGTCCTTTAGGCTGTATAACACAGGGTTTCCGCCGGTTCTATCGTGGTTTGCCAATGACGTGTCATTGAATTGACGTTAAAGCGCACATCCTTTACTTTCCGCGCCATCTAACACATTGTGTTATTATGAAGTAAGTGTATCGCCATAAGTTCCTGCGCGGGTCCAACGGGGCGGAACTAGCGGCGTTATTTGAGTACAAGGAGACCGCAATGCTTCGTAAGGAAGTGAATGAACTTCTGACGCAGACCGATAGGGGCACGCCGATGGGCGAGCTTTTTCGTCAATATTGGCTGCCGGCGTTGCTTGCCTCGGAACTTCCTGAAAATGATTGTCCGCCGGTTCGCGTAAAGCTCCTTGGAGAGCCGATGATTGCGTTCCGCGATACCGACGGAAACTATGGATTAATTGAAGAATTCTGCGCCCATAGGCGCGTGTCGCTATGGTTCGGCCGGGTTGAAGAGCATGGTATTCGCTGCCCCTACCATGGCTGGAAATACAATCATACCGGCCAGTGCATCGAGGTCCCTTCGGAACCCGAGGAAAGCGGTTATTGCCAGTCAATCAAGTTGCAGGGATATCCGCTGATTAAGGTTGGGGACATCCTCTGGACCCATATGGGGGACCCGGAAAACCGGCCGCCCGAGCCCGAATGGGAGTTTTGCACGGTTATGCCCGAGCAGACCTTTACCTCAAAACGGCTGCAATACTCCAATTGGCTTCAGGCCATGGAGGGCGGCATTGATTCCAGCCATGTATCGTTTTTGCACGGCAAAGGGTTGACCACCGACCCGCTGTTCAAGGGTTCCAAGGGGAACGAGTATAATCTTAATGATTTCAAGCCGATATTCGAGGTTGAGCCGTCAGAAGGCGGGCTTTTTATCGGCGCGCGCCGCAATGCCGAGGAAGGCCGGTATTACTGGCGCATTACCCAGTTTGTCGTGCCGACCTTTACGATGATACCGCCGCGCGGGGATCACCCGCAGCACGGCCATTTCTGGGTGCCCATCGATGATGAAAACTGTTGGGCGTGGAGTTACGACTACCACCCGACGCGGGCTTTGAGTGACCGGGAACGTCAGAATCTTGTGGATGGCCACGGTATTCATAATGAATATGTTCCCGGCACGTTCATTCCGTTGCAAAACCGCGACAACGACTATCTGATGGACCGGGAAGCCCAGAAAAAGGGCATTTACTACTCCGGCATCAAGGGAATCGCGATGCAGGACGCCAGCTTGCAGGAATCGATGGGGCCAATCTGTGATCGTACCCGTGAAAATCTGGTTTCGACCGACAACGGCATCATTATGGCCCGGAATTTGTTGCGGAGAGCCGCGACAGACCTGGAAAAGAAGGGCAAAACGCCACCTGGCGTTGACCCGGAACACCACCATGTGCGCTCAGTTGCCGCTGTTCTTGAGCCTGAAGAGAAATACGCGGTTGCTCTAGCCGATGCCTTGCGCTCGGCCCCTGGTAAAGAGCGTATGTCCGTTTAAACACAACACCTTAGTAATTATCGGGGCATCGGCGGGTACCAGCCGGTGCCCATTTCGATTCCGTTTGTGACGGGCAATGAAAGCCACAGATTCGTTGGCTCTGGACACCAATTGTCGTAGTTAGTTGTTTGGGCCGTGGGGGAGAACGTCCCGAGTCACAAATTAGTCCTTTGGATGTCGGAATATTTTACAATAAGGGGGCTTTCCCGAATTTGGTAAATGCATAACTTGTTGAAAAACAACAAAACTAGGTAGTTGGCACAGGTTTTGCATGGTGATGGGGGAGTTCACATGACTTTAGGATTAAAGTGATGAAAAATAAATTTTTAGGTGCAGTTGCAGCAGTAGCGCTGTTGGCGAGCGGGAACGCAAATGCGCTGATCATTGATGATTTCAGTGTGACGCAGAACGTATCGCCCACGACTGCGGGTGTATTAGAGACGAGCACGGTTACGGGTGCCGGTACCAGTATTATCGGTACCTAACGGACTGTTACGATCTTTAATTTAACTGGTACGGATACGGACGTCGATATCAATGTACCAACAGCTGGTCAACTGGAGCTTTCTCACGGCACGAATAACGCTACCACGACACTCATTTATGATGGCGTTGGAACCGGCGGTTTTGCGTCGACTGATTTTACTGCTGGCGGTGATGATACAATTCAATTCCTCGTCACCCAGGCCGATGCTTTCATGGTCGGTATTCAGGTTGAGGTGTTTTCTGGCGTTGCAAACTCATCGATAATAAATAGCGCAGGACTCGGTGCACCAGGAACGCTGGATTTGCTGTATTCCTCATTTGTGGCGAATACCGGTAGCGGCGCTGACTTTACGGCTATCACCGGCGTTGAAATAACCTTTACGACGACGATCGGAATTGAAGATGCGGCATTTATGGGCGGCGAAATAGAGAGTGTCGCCTAGGAATTAAGGTTCAACAAAACGGTGTCACGTTCTTGATCGAAATGCGTCGATACCATCGACGGACACATGTCGCAGAGCCTGTCTCGAGGGGCAAAAGTTCGTTGGCTTGATGCCGCAATCAACGATATTTGTTCAGTTTCCCCCTAGTCTTGGGCCCAGTCTAACACTACCTTTCTGCATTCATTTGTTTGAACCAGCGTTAGCGTTCATTTGGATCACTATTCTGGAGTGAAAAGAGCGCAATGAGCGAGGATCGAAAACTCCATTTCGGCGCCTTTATGCGGCCCGTGACAATTCATACCGGTGCGTGGCGCTACCCGGGCGCCTATGCCGACGCCAACTTTAATTTCAAACACATTGTCGACTTCACGAAGAAGCTTGAGCGCGGAAAATTCGATGCGTTTTTTATGGCGGATCATTTGGCCGTTTTAAATATGCCGATGGATGCATTGAAACGTTCTTCGACTCCAACGTCTTTTGAACCGATGACGTTGTTACCGGCACTTGCGATGGTAACCGAACATATTGGCCTCGTGGCGACTGGCTCGACGACCTATGACGAGCCTTTTCATGTCGCCAGGCGCTTCGCATCTTTAGACCATATCAGCGATGGGCGAGCAGGTTGGAATGTTGTGACCACATCCAACCCGAATGCCTCAATGAATTTTGGTCGTGACGACCAGATGGAACATGATGAGCGCTATAGCCGTGCGCGCGAATTCTATGACGTGGTGACGGGGCTCTGGGATAGCTGGGCCGACGATGCCTTTATTCGCGATCAGGAAAGTGGTGTTTTTTTTGATCCTGAAAAAATGCATGTCCTTAATCACGACGGAAAATACCTTAAAGTTCGGGGTCCCTTGAATATTGGCCGTCCCATTCAGGGATATCCGGTGATCGTGCAGGCAGGTGCATCAAATCCTGGCCGTCAGCTCGCGGCGGAGACCGCCGAGGCGGTGTTTACAGCACAAAGCGATCTCGCTGCGGGTCAAGCGTTTTATGCGGATGTAAAGAGCCGTATGGAAAAGGTTGGCCGCAATCCCGAACATATGAAAATTTTACCGGCTTGCATGGTCATTCTTGCAGACTCCAAAGAAGAGGCCCGGCAAAAGCGGCTCAAGCTCGATAGTTTGGTACACTACGAAAGTGCAATCGCTTCTCTCTCGATTGCTTTGGGTGTGGATGCCTCGAAATTTGATCAGGATGCACCGCTGCCCGATGATATTCCCGAAACCGAGGCAGGCCAAAGCAGCCGGGAACGGGCTATTCGCGCCGCGCAGGAGGACAATCTTACAGTCAGGCAGCTTGCGCAGCGGTTAGGGGGGCATTCCAGCCTGTGCCTTTTGGGTACACCTGAAGAAGTGGCCGATCAAATGGAGGAATGGCTCATGACCCGCGGTAGCGACGGTTTCACCATTCAGTTTCCTTACGTACCAGAAGGAATCGATGATTTTGTCGACCGTTTGGTTCCTATCCTTCAGGACCGTGGTTTGTACCGCAAGGAATATGAGGGCAAGACGCTTCGTGAGAATATGGGTCTGCCGCGGCCGCCCAACCAGTTCTTTTCAGGGTAGTTAGGCGCTTCGCATCATTGTCATCAAGTCGCGGACCGAGCTGATACTTTCGATGTCATTGATCGCAGTTACCAAGGTATCGATCTTGCTGTCTGCCAGACAATAGCCAGCACAAATACGTAATTTCTCTTCAAGTTGCTCAGGGGATAACGGGTTTTCAGGCGCGCCTAGCGGATAATCGCATCGAGCACTAATAGTGTTGCCGTCTTTGGTATCTACTTCGGCTATCGCTTGACCATTGCCAAGCTCGTCGTCGGCAATGATCTCTACCTTGTTGGCGGCAAAGTCTCGCAGTACCGGATCGTCGTAATATTCCGGTTCAAACTGGTCGAGCGTGACCTTACGGTCCTTGAGGTAAATTCCAGCTACATAATGCGCAGAAAGGAGTGCTTCGAATTTGGCTTCGTAGGTCGAAAACCCGCCATGCATTTTATAAGGTGTTTGGCTAAGCCGCAGCCGCACCTTGGCGACATCGTCAAAGGCGACGTCATGTTCCTGCACAACGTTGAATAGTGACGTGATGACCTCCTGCAGTGCCGTCGCCGATGGCCATAGACGGAGGGCGATGCGCTGCAGTTCCCACCTGTCGCCAAGATCGCCAGACACAGCTTCTGGCATACCACCTTCTGCATAGGTGTTGTAAAGACCACCATCCTCGGTGGTCAGAAACTCCTTGGTTGCGACGAAGTCCTGTTCTGCGAGGAGGGCAGCCATCAGCCCCGATAAAGCGGCGCGGCACTGGTGAAACTTCACCGTTGGTGTTCCCCATGCTGCGAAGGTCCCTGCTGACTGGCTTCCGGCCAAGCCGAATGCACGTGCCATCGTGTCCGGATCAAAGCCACGCAGACTGCCAACTGCTGCGGCTGATCCAAAGGGGCCAATGACACCGGGCCCATGCCAGCCTTTACCTCTGAATTTTGGATAATCCAGCCCGATGCCCACGCGAGTCGTCACCTCGAAACCTGCCGCCAGCGCCGCAAGCAGGGCTGCACCTGAAAGATCATCGCGCTCGGCAATGGCGAGTGCAGGTGGCACGACCTCGGGGGTGATGTGGGTCAGGGTGGCCCTATGAACATCGCACATCGTCACCGCTGTAACGAGGTACCCGTTCATCATCGTTGCACCCGCGAGCGACATGTGGTTGCCGCCAATTATGCTGCTTTCTTTGGACTGACCCAGCGCGGACGCCATCGCATGTAACTGGCCTGTCTCTTCCCCCTGATGTCCTGCCAGCGCGCAAGCAAGCGCGTCGGTCAGTAGTGCGACAGTTGACGATTTGACGTCGGATGGAAGGTCGCTGACGTCTAATGATGCGGCAAATTCAGCAAGTTTTTCTGTCGGTCCCTGCAACATAGGTGTCTCCCGTGTTCGGTTTGCGGCACAATAGCCGTGTGCGGACTATCAGCGCAAATGTTGGGCAGGGGGGTCTGGGAAATTAACGACATGATAAAGTGTATTACGTTGGCGAATTGTCCTGATATAACGTTGAAGACCTAGCGATCCTGCACCCAATCTGGCTCTATTCAAAAATGGCGGCGCGAACGATGCGTCGGTGCGGGTAACCATTGAAAGCAGCGTGAGGCGACGAGCATGTTAACCGGTAAAGAGTATCTTGAGAGTATTCGTGATGGCCGCCGAGTTTATATTGGCAAGGAATTAGTCGAAGATGTCACGGCTCATCCGGCTTTCGAAAAGGGCGCGAGGACAATTGCCGACATATATGATCGCAAGGCGGCGGCGGAAAATCGCGATGTCATGGTCAGCGAAGAAAATGGAGAGGAATTCTCTACCTATTTTTTGAAACCAAAGTCACGGGAAGATCTTGAAAAACGCTATGAGACCCATCGTCGGATTGCCTCCTGGACACATGGCTTCATGGGACGTTCGCCCGACAATTTCCCATGCTATCTCACCGGGCTTGCTACTCAGCCAGAGATATTCAACGAGTTGCGTGAAGGTGCAGGCGATAGCCTAGACGCCTACTACCACAAGGCCCGGCGGAACGATTTATTTATGTCACATGCGGTGACAAACCCTCAAGGGTCGCGGCGCGCTGGCGATCAAATGGATGAAGCAGGGATCGTATCACCAACACTCAGAGTGGTGGATCAGGACGAAGAGGGTGTGACGCTTAATGGTCTCAAAATGATTGGCACGGGCTCTATCTATTGTCACGAGACCTGGGTTGGCAATCTTCAACCGGTGCCGCCGGGACAGGAGGCGGAGACGATTACAGCGGCGGTTCCGCTTAATCTGGATGGCGTTTCAATCTGGTCGCGTAAACCGTATGAAGCGACGGCAAATACGGAATTCGATATGCCGCTTTCGGCGCGTTTTGACGAGACCGATGCAGCGATCCTGTTCGAGAACGTGAAAGTGCCCTGGGATCGCGTTTTTCTACACGATAATGTGGCGATGACCCGCGAAATTTATTTCAGAACACCGGGCCATTCACTCGCCAACCACCAGGCAAATATTCGTTTTGCCGAAAAACTGCGTTTGATAGTCGCTTTGGCGCACAAACTGACACAGTCAAACAAGGCCGGAGCTATTCCGGCTGTACAAAGCACGTTGGGGAATCTGGCCGCTCAGCTTGGCGCGTTGGAAGGAATGATAAAGGGACAAATTCAAGATTGTGAAGAGATGCCAGGTGGCTTTGTGACTGTAAATCGCCGGTTTATGTATGCAGCGCTCCATTGGTGTACCAAGAACCACTCTCCGATTTGCGACGTTGTTCGCGAGCTGATGGGTGGCGGCCCAATCCAGATGCCGGCGGATTCTTCAGTGATGGCCGATCCGGATTTATATGAGAAATTTGAAACTTACTGGTCGTTACCCGATCAAAGCGCCAAGGATCGGATGAAACTGTTTCGTCTGGCTTGGGATGTTTTGGGAACAGAATTCGCCGGGCGGCATATGCTATACGAAAAGTTTTATGCCGGTCCGGGGTTTGTAATGGACCTATACAGCTATCAGCTCGCCGGATGGGATGAATTAGCCGAGATCGTCGATGATCTGATGGCGGGGTACGACCTCTAAGCCGACCCCACAATCAAATCTTGCCAGCAGATCAGTCGGTACGGCTGGTTACTTCCAGCAGGTGATATCCGAACTGGGTTTGTACAGGTCCTTGGACTTCGTTGACCGGTGCACTGAATACAACCTTGTCAAACTCGGGGACCATTTGGCCGGGACCAAACGAGCCAAGATCACCGCCACTTGCGCCTGACGGGCATGAAGAATGCTCTTTTGCCAGATCGGCAAAGTCAGCGCCTTCAGCAATTTTTGTTTTGAGCTCATTACAGAGCTCTTCGGTATCAACCAAAATGTGTCTTGCTTCGGCCTGGGCCATTAAATCTCTCCTAAGTGTAAAACGAACTCAACATCTTGCGGACCGTTGATAGACCTTCCGGAGTGCCGCATCAACCATGTGGGACAGTGTTTTTATAAGTCAACTGATCGGTGCCATATGAGTGCGATCCATGGTACAGCTATTCTCGCTCAGTTTGTTGAGATAGTGGATGGAAATGACATCGTTACCCAGAGAGAATTTTCGCGATTTCGTAAACGATATTCGGCTCGATATTAAGTTTCGTTGGATTCCATTTCGCGGCTATTACCGGCATCGGTCACACAAATATATGCGGAAAATCGACCCTGAGATGGGGCTTCTTAAATTTATTGTCGACCCAAATCGAATCTGTCTGGATGTTGGCGCCAATCTTGGCCTATTCACCTATTTTTTGTCGCGTTATTCGCCGCACGTCTATGCGTTTGAACCCAACCCTATCCCGTTACGTATTCTAAAAAGTGTTGCGGATAAAAATGTCACCGTTCTTCACATGGCGTTGTCAGATAAGACCGGTGATGCGGAATTGATCGTCCCTAAGGGTCGCAAGGGTTGGTCAAGTAACGGCGCCAGCATCGAATATGATGAGGGAGAAGGTCACATCGTCAAAGTGCCAGGCAGTCGAATTGATGATCTCGAATACAAAGATATTGGTTTCATCAAAATTGATGTTGAAGGTCATGAAAAGTCAGTGCTCGAAGGGGCGCAGGAGACTCTTGCACGTGACAGGCCCAATCTTTTTGTAGAAAACGAGTTCTCCCACGCAGGTGAAGGCGTCAGCGATGTTTTCGATATGATGAATCGTCTCGATTATGACGGCTTTGCCTTGATCGATGGGGTGTTGCGCAATATCAGTCAATTATCTCTGGAGGAACATCAGATAAACGCCGAACGTGGTGCCTCGGGTAGCTACGTCAAAAACTTCATATTTATCCCGAAATAAGACGCCGCTAGTACTCCACCGTATTCAGTCTATAGTCTGTTCAACGAATTGATGCTGGAGACAGACATGAATATCCAACTCTACTATGCGCCCATCACCTGTGCTTTAGCGCCATACATTACCCTGACCGAAGCGGGCGCTGAGTTCGAAGTTCTGCCGCTCAATTTTCGGACGAAACAACACATGTCCGCAAAGTATGTGGCGATTAACCCAAAACATAAGGTGCCGCTCCTCGTAGTGGATGGCCAGAAGTTGACCGAAAACGTCGCTATTCAGCAATGGATCGCGCGGACATTTCCTGATGCCAACCTATTGCCAGCAGACCCTTTGGATGAGTTGCAAGCAGTATCCCTAATTTCCTGGTGTTCTTCTGGAATTCATCCTTATCTAAGGATTATCAACGGACCGCCCAAAGTCTGCGATATTGCGGGGACTGAAGAAAATATTCGTAGTCACGCCACCGAGCACGTATTCGAATGCTTTGGGATCGCGGAAAACCTTCTCAACGGTAAAGAATATTTCTTTGATCGGTTTACCGCACCCGATACTAATTTTTATTGGTGTTTCCGACGCGCAGGCCAGTTTGAACTCGACCTGTCACAATTTCCCAATTGTCAGGCACATTTTGACCGGATGGAAACACGCCCGAGTGTGCAGAAACTTCTCGCCTATGAAAAAGAAGTGCAGGCTGGTTTTGCCAGCGCTGCCTAAAGATTCTCTGAATTGTTTGATCCATTTACCCTGACCGCGATTGCTTTCACTTTCCTTCTGGCCGGCATCGTAAAAGGCGTGGTTGGAATGGGTTTGCCGGCAGTTAGCCTCGGCCTCCTGACAATATTGCTTGATTTGACGTCTGCCATGGCGCTCATGCTCGTACCGTCATTGGTCACTAATATTTGGCAAGCCACGGTAGGCGGCTATGGCAAAGGGATACTGACACGGCTTTGGTTGTTCTATGTTCTCGCGTTCGGCGCGGTGTGGATTGGCGGGCATGCATTGGTGATCGTCGACCTCGCCATTTTATCGGCGCTCCTGGGTATTCTTCTGGTGCTTTATGGCGCTTCAGGCCTGGCAAACTATGGGATTACCATCGAAGCCAGGAGAGAAGGGTGGATAGGGCCAAGTCTCGGCTTCGTAAATGGCGTGTTCACCGGGATGACAGGTTCTTTTTCCTTCCCAGGTGTATTGTATCTACAAGCGCTGGGTCTCAAACGCGATGAGCTCATCCAGGCGATGGGTATTTTGTTTGCCTTGTCGACCCTCGGTGTCGCGGTTGCGCTTCAATCCAACGCATTATTGACCGTTGAACTTGGCATGGTGTCGAGCGTGGGACTCGTGCCTGCGGTCTTGGGAATGTATTTCGGTCAGCGCATTCGGAAGCGTTTGTCGGAGGAGACATTTCGGCGCGTATTTTTGGGGGCCCTTGTTCTAATGGGGTTATATATCGGTGCGAGCGCGAGCTTCAAATATTTCAGCTAATTCCCCAGCAGCGGTGCCACGAAATCATATAGATTATTTTCGGTGAACAAATACCCCCGAACGTTCGCCGCATCCGCTGCAGCGATATCAGACTTTCTGTCTCCAATCATCAGGCTCGCATCAGGGTCGATGTGCCATTTCTCGATCAACTTTAAAAGCATGCCGGGAGCGGGCTTGCGGCATTCGCATTCTCTCAAAAATTCGGGCTGGGCTTCTCTCGGATGATGCGGGCAGAATTCAAAGGCATCGATATGGGCGCCGATAGTTTTGATATCTGAATTCATTTTACCGTGCAGCGTCTCAACGGACTTTTCATCGTATAGGCCGCGGCCAATTCCGGATTGATTGGTAACGACGAACACCTTGTAGCCTGAGTCGTTGGCGAGCTTAATGGTCTCTTTGGCTCCGGGAATCCAAACGAATTCAGCCCATTCGTGAACGTATCCACTGTCAATATTTAGGGTGCCGTCCCGGTCGAAAAAAATCGCTTTATTCAGTTTAGCCTCCCACGCCTTTGTTCCTGGCAGCTATGCCTCTATCTCATGAAAACGAGCCGCGATACTCTACAATACAGCAGTGGCAAGCCAACAGGAAAAGCCAGCCGATGTTTGCGTCCCTAATCGACACCATTATGACAAAAAGCACCTTCAGGGCGTTCCGGCATCGTAATTTTGCAATTGTCGAAGCTGCGGGTTGGTTGGCTGGCGCCGGTGTATGGTTCTATCGGATTGGCTTAGGCGTTTTTGCCTGGCAACTGGAAAAATCAGGATTCTGGTTGGGTGTTATTGTGGTCGCTGAAGCGACACCTGGAATCATCTTATCGCCGATTGCAGGGGCACTGGCAGATCGACATGATCGTCTCGTCATGGCGCGCATAGTGCAAGCCGGACTCATGGCAGTTACGGCGTTACTCGCCATTATGACATATGCGGGCTTGGTTGATATATGGGTTTTAACCGGGATTGCGATACTTCACGGCGTTTGTGCGGGATTTTGGACGCCGGTGCGGATGTCACTTTCTCCAAATCTGGTACCGCGCGAAGATCTTTCCGCAGCGATTGCTACCCATTCCATCTTTTTCAATCTCGCGCGTACGTTAGGCCCAGCAATAGTGTTGCCAATTATAACCGTGTGGGGCGTTGCGGCGGTTTTTGCGCTGAACGCAATATTCAATTTCATATTTTCTGCGGCGTTATTTTTCGTGAAAATTGTTAACCCTGATAACCGGGCATCATCCGGAAGAAGTATGAAGACTCACCTGGCTGAAGGCTTGCGATTTGCTTCAAATCATCCGGTCATAAAATATCTGTTTCTCAATATGATTTTTGCCTCTCTGCTCTTACGGGCCTATTTGGAATTGCTGCCCGGGCTTTCCGAGGCGGTATTTGGTTTCGATCCAGAAGAAGGCGTCCCAATATTGACATCTGCTGCCGGGCTGGGAGCGGTTATTGCTGCGCTCATTATAGGCAATCTTCGAAAGCCGGTAGCGATCCTGAATGCTTATCTGATCTCTGTATTTGGTTCGTTGGTTATGCTGACAATATTCATCTCGACCTCGAATTTCTGGTTTGCCGCAATCTGCGCGGTGTTGCTCAGTACGGCGCAAGTTGGTGTCAATATTTCGGGTCAAATGACCGTGCAGGGAAATGTGCGCGGCGATTTGCGGGGCCGTGTTATGTCCCTATGGGGTTTGCTCAACCGATCCGGTCCAGCAGTCGGTGCTTTGCTGATTGGTGGCCTTTCAGGTTTTTGGGGTTTCAGATGGCCGATTTTGGTAGGGGCGGCTGTGACCGCAGTGGTCGCCTTGTTCGTGTTTGCACGTCGGGATGCGATGCGCATGGCTGTCTTGGAACAGGAAAAAGATACTGCGTCGTAAGGCAAAGAGCGTAAATTAGTCCCAGTACAGGAGGAACAGTGAATGGAATATCTGCACACCATGGTCCGCGTTCGCGATATCGACGCATCGCTCAATTTTTATTGCAACTTGTTAGGCCTGGTGGAGGTCAGCCGTAAAGACAGTGAGAAAGGGCGTTTTACGCTCATATTTTTGGCTGCCCCCGACGATGCGGAAGCGGCCATGGAAACACGCAAACCCACTGTTGAATTAACGTATAACTGGGATTCAGAGGAATATGACGGCGGTCGGAATTTTGGTCACCTCGCCTATCGGGTGGATGATATTTATAAGGCCTGTCAACGATTGCAGGATGGTGGCGTAACGATTAGCCGTCCGCCGCGCGATGGCCATATGGCATTTATTCGCTCACCGGACGGAATTTCGATAGAACTGCTTCAACGCGGCGAGGCATTGCCGCCAGCGGAGCCCTGGGCGTCAATGCCAAATACAGGTGAGTGGTAAAAACCAGGACTTACCAAAATGCAATTTGGCATCAAAAAAACCCTGTTCTTACTACTCGCTCTTTTTCTCTGTATTCCGGGAAGTGCAAATGCTGCTGGGAAATCACCCGAGACTGTAATAGACGCCCCCCGCCATAGCCGTCTTGTTTTTCCGGGTGCGGATGAGAAACTCGTATACAATAAAGAGTCCGATGGTACGCGGTTGCCGGATTTTTCACATGCCGGATTTCGCGGTGGCGGCATTCCAATTCCCACTATTTTGGAAAAGGTGATGGTTCGTCCGTCGGGAGGCGAAGATCGCGAAACAATCCAAGCTGCCATTGATCAGGTTTCTGCGTTGTCGCCAGATAAAAACGGGTTCCGTGGTGCGGTTTTACTAAAAGTCGGTCGCTACAAGGTCACAGGCACGCTTTACATTGAGAAATCGGGCGTTGTTCTAAGAGGAGAGGCCGGAACGGTCATCGATCACCATACCGCCGATGGCAAGAAGGGTGAAAAAACATCCTTATTCTTATTTTCGCCAAACAAAAAGTTTGGCAAATGGTCACACAAAAAAGTAGCGGTGAAGGGAACACGTCGGAAAATCGTTGATGGCTACGTGCCGCTTGGTGCCCGAAAAATAACCCTAAAATCGGCTTCGGGTCTGAAAGTTGACGATGCGATCGTCGTTGTTCGCCGCAGTACCGCAAAATGGATATCAGCGTTAGGGATGGATGCAATTCCAGAACGCGATGACGGGCGGCGTATCAAGCAATGGCGGCCAGGGAAGTATGACATTCCGTATTACCGGTTTATCTCTTCTATCAGTGGCAACGTTGTAACGCTTGATGCTCCGCTATTTCATTCGTTGAGTAAGGAATATGGCCCCTCTTACATTCAAGAACTCGATCTCTCATCTGTTTTGCGAAATGTGGGTGTCGAGCAGCTGGAAGCGGTGTCGCATGGTGCGTCTTTCTTCGACAGCGAGGCACACCCATGGACGATGATAGAGATGCAGGGTGTCTATGATGGTTGGGTACGTGACGTAACCAGCCGCAAATATGCTCACGCATTGATCAAAACAGGCAGATTCACTCGGAATATAAGCGTGGCCCGCAGCCGCTATTTGGAACCCGAATCCGAGGTGCGGGGGCGTCGCCGCTACCCATTCCATTTGCAGGGCCAATTACATCTGGGCTGGCGTCTCTTTGCGGAGAATGGCCGGCATGATTTTGTTACCGGACGGCAATGGAGTTCGGGCATTGTTTTTCTTGAGTCGCGGTCAGTGGGCACCTTGTCGGTAACGGAGCCTCATCATCGCTATAGCACCGGTATCCTGTATGACAATGTTCGCATCGAGAAACCGGGTACGGATAGACTTGTGATGGCGCTCTGGAACCGTTCGAATTTCGGTAGCGGGCATGGATGGGCGGCGGCCAATAGTGTTCTGTGGAATTGTGTCGCCGGGTCAGGTGTAGCCGTTGAAAAACCACCTCTGGCTCAGAACTATGCGATAGGTGTTCGATCCCCGGCGATGACTGGAAACGCCAATAGAAACCAGCAGGCCGCTACGGAAACATTCCAGCCAAACGGGGCGCATTGGGAATGGTGGAACCATGGACCTGTAACGCCGCAATCGCTCTATAGAGCGCAGATGCGGGATCGACTTGGCGAAAAAGGATTAGCCGCACTCGAAAATGGAATGAAGCAACAATAACCCGCCATTTCGCCGCGGGGATAAACCTCCTATAACGGCCCGATGCGGTTTCTGAGTTTTATTTCGCGATGGTTCAATGCTTTACCCATCGTGATCCAGGCGGCCTGGTGGATGAGTGTTAGCGCGTTTGCGTATGCAGCCTCCATCGGTATTGCGCACCATTTAACGGCACGATTGCCGGTGTTTGAAGTGGCCCTTGGGCGCAACGTATTTGCTCTCGTGTTTATGCTGCCATGGCTGATGCGCGTCGGCCTCAATGCAATGCGGACCAGTCATATCGGTATGCATGCTATTCGCGGGCTCTGTTCTGCGGCTAATGTCTGGTTTCTATTCGGTGCGCTTGCCGTTGCACCGGTCGCCGACGTTTCGGCTATCACCTTTCTGATGCCAATCATCGCCTCCGTCCTGGCGGTCATGTTTTTCCGTGAGAAAACCAGCCCTGTACAATGGCTGGCGACCGTGACCGGATTTTGTGGCGCACTAATCGTGATTCGCCCCGGAATGGAAGCATTTAATCCGGGTTTGCTGTTGGCTCTTGCCTCTGTAATTGCCGGTTCTGTGGTTGCCATGCTGATTAAGGGGCTTTTGAAGTACGACTCCTCCGATACAGTTGCCGCCTGGCTGTTTGTTTCGCACACGGTGTTAGGACTGATCCCAGCCATAATCGTGTGGGTGAATCCGACATGGCAGGAAGTTCTCTGGATGGTGGCGCTCGGCTATCTGGGAACGGTTATTCAAAGAGCGTTTAACCGCTCGATGGCATTGGCAGATGCTACGGTGGTTCTGCCCTTTAACTTTACCCGACTAATCTGGGCTGCCCTGTTCGGGTTTCTGTTCTTCTCCGAGGTTCCCGATATTTGGACCTGGGTAGGCGGGACTGTGATTTTCCTTGCTTCTGTGTGGCTGACCCGAATTTCAACCGCTCGGAGGAAGCCTCCAGGTTGATGTTTAGTAACCGGTATTTTTTCGGCTTTTTGATCGAAAATGAAGAATTGCAGCCTTTGCCCAATGTTGTTAGACAAACCTGAGGAGGCTGTCCAATGTCTTTCGCCCCGCGCGCTAATCGTGATCGTATACCTGCCGTTGCAATGGAGCCGGTAGTGGACCCCGCCGGTTGGCTCCCTGAGGAGCTTGCCAGCAACGAAGACTGGATTTACGAATTGTCGGGCGCTGATTGCGACCAGATCGGCGACGCGGTCAGTGCTGTTCAGCGCAATGGTCTCGAAATCAAAAATATCCGCAAAAGCGATTTTAAACTTAGCGGTCTTGCGAAAAATTTGGCTGAAATCCGTAACGAATTTCAACAAGGTCGTGGCTTTGTCCTGATCAGAGGGTTGCCGGTGGCGGATATGACGCGTGAGCAGTCCGCGATAGCCTTTTGGGGCATCGGTGCGCATTTGGGACGGGCAGTTTCTCAAAATGGGCAGGGACATCTGCTCGGACATGTCAAAGACGTCGGCGGCGATTACACCGACAAGAATACGCGCGGTTATCTGTCGAACGCGCAGATGGGTTTCCATGCCGATCGTTGCGATTATGTCGCATTGCTTTGCTTGCAGACATCGAAGTCGGGCGGCGAAAGCCGCATTGCGAGTTCGGTTTCGCTCTACAACAAAATGCTATCCGAGCGACCTGATCTCGTTGCGGAATTGTGTGAGAATTTTTACTGGTCGCGGGTTGGCGAAATTCCACCTGGGCTCGGACCGTTTTACCTGATGCCGGTTTTTAGCTTTGATGACGGACATATTTGTATCCGGGGAGTTAGTACCCAGATCTATAAATCGCAGGGTTTGGAGGGGGTTCCCGACTATACGGAGAAGCAGCATGAGGCTCTCGATTACTTCAAGGCTACGGTAGAGAAACTGTCCTTCGATATGGAGTTCAGGCCGGGAGACATCCAGGTACTGCACAATCATGTCATTCTTCATTCACGACGTGGATATGAAGACTGGCCAGAGCCCGAGAGACGGCGTCATTTGCTTCGACTATGGATACGTGACGATGCCGGGCGGCCGCTGATGCCCGAATATATGAAAGCGATTAGCGGTATTGAGCTTGAAGGCGTGGAATTGAACACACCTTTGGATGTGCCGTTAACTGGGTAAAATTCGGTTGCGCACTTTTCCCGCCTTAGGACTTTTGAACAACAAAATTGGTAATATTGTACTTCGTCCCGAGCTCGGGTGTGACGCCCCGATGCAGGTGTGTCCAGTAGGGTGGAAATAACAAAAGCGCTCCTGCTTGCGGTTGTACTTCTGACATTTGATAGGCGAACTGCGTTTGTCCGCCCGACGGTATGTCTGCCAAATAAAGCAAAGTAGCGAGTACTCTATTGTTCGTCTGGGGGAGGCTCGCATCTGCATGCCAGTCAAACCCCTGACCGGGATCAATTCTTTCAAGCTGAAGAGGCGTTAAGACACATTTCTCTGTCATAAGGACACGTTTAAAAGAAAGAAACATCTCGCTGTAATGTTGGATACGCTCAGCAATTGCAGGCTCAAGTTGATCTACGATGTCTTTCCATTCGGGGAGAACACCGATCCCCAGCATTTTTCCAGTCCTGTCACTCGGTTTATCATTTCCTTGCGTGTTACTGGGCGTTACGCGTTGGTCACTGTTGAATCGCTGGATTATTTCGGAACAAAGGTCTTTCGAGATGACATCTGGATAAATGTTCAGAAAGGACGGTGGCGCTGACTGCGCTTGTGCCAACCAATTGGCGTCCGTTGTTGATGTCGTGTTGTTGGGTAGCAGCGCAAACTCGGCTGTATTTGTGGCGGACATCCGAACTTCTCACACCTGTCTCTCAGGATCGCTAAATCCCGATCTATTTTGTCAGCACATTTCACAGGATAGTGAGCTTTTATCACTAAAACAACAGAGCTCAGTGACCTCGCGAAACTTAGAAACTCGACTAGTGGCGTCCTACGGATCGCCGTAGCGAGATTTCAGCAAAAATCGCAGTCAATACTCCCGCTATGGCAAAAACAAACATTACATACGTTACAGGAATAAGCGTTCCATCTAATCGAAGGCCAACCGCCAGTTCGGCCATGCCAGCAAAAAATAGCTGGGCGAACACTACGGCGCCGGCTGCAGCGCCTGCCAGTGATGGATTGACGCGCAGGGCACCCGTTTGCGCGTAGGGCATGCACATACCTTGTGCAATACCTTGTATGGCGCCGGGGATTATCATCACCAGTATCGAAAGCCCCATAGTTGCATGCCAGAACCACTGCAACACGACAACCAGCAGGCTTAGACTAGAGCCAGCGATTGTCATAAATCCGATAGACATTCGGTTGCCGATTTGGCCGGAAATTAGATTTCCAATCATGAAAGCAACGGGCATCAAAAGAAACCAAAGTCCAAATATCTCCGTTGGCATGTTCAGAGTTTCTTGTGCCAGCACTGAAGATGCAGCCGCGTTAGCGAAAAATACTCCGGAGAGAAATCCCGGCAACAATGCGTAGGCTGTAAAGCGCGGTACCCGGAGAAGTTGGCCGTAGTTTCGCAATGTCCCTTTCACAATGGATGAAAACGGTACGTGCCTTCCTGATTGAGGATTTGTTTCAGGAAGTCGAAAATAGACAATTGCGATAAGCGTCAATCCAACAGCAGTTATGAATATGAAAAGAAAACGCCAACCCTGCCAGGCGATGAAATAGGCACCTATTGTGGGGGACAACAATGGGCCCAGCACGTATGCAGCAGTCAGGTTGGCAATCACAGACGAGATTCTTCCCATCCCGTAGACGTCTCGCGCGATAGCCCGTGCCAGAACGATCCCACACCCGGCACCAGCGCCCTGCAGAATTCTGCCGGCGATTACCAGCTCGATCGTCGGCGCAAACCAGACGAGCTCAGCACCTATAGTGTAGAGAGCAAGCCCACCCAACAGGACCCTTTTTCGGCCCCACTGATCTGACAGACCGCCATATAGAACGGACGTGATTGCCATACTTATAATGGCGAAAGAAAGCGTCATGAACGCGAGGTCGTCGCCGACTCCGAATTCTTGTTTTACATGAGACAATGCCGGAATGAACATATGGTTCGCCATTGGCGAAACGAAGGTAATCGACGCAAGAATCGGGAAAATTAACCGGTCGCGAGCAAGCGTTTCGTTCATTGGGGCGGCTTATCACTGTTTCGCAGAAAGCGATAGATCAGGCTAGTCAATACGTAGCCAAGCTTTAGAGTATAAGACTTGTAATGTATCTTTCTCATATAAATCAATTCGTGTTTGCCCCGATAGGAGATTATGATGGCCGACAGTTCGTTGCCTTTGGCGCGTTTTAAAGTATTGGACCTAACCCGTGTGCGCTCAGGCCCTACCTGCGTAAAGGTCATGGCGGACTGGGGAGCGGATGTTATCAAGATTGAACAGCCGCCAAAGCCAGGCCAGGACGACGGTTATACAGGCAGCAGAGAGTCGGCTGACTTCCAGAATTTGCACCGCAACAAACGTTCCATGACCCTCAACCTCAAGGAAGAGGATGGAAAATCCATCTTTTACAAGCTGGTGGAAGATGCAGATGTCGTCGTTGAAAACTACCGGCCGGATGTCAAAAACCGACTTGGTATCGATTACGATTCTCTTAAGGCAATTAATCCGCGGATTATTCTCGGTAGTATCTCGGGGTTTGGTCAAACCGGGCCGTATTCGGGGCGCCCTGGTGTCGATCAGATTGCACAGGGTATGGGTGGATTTATGTCTGTAACCGGCCTTCCAGGGCAAGGGCCGGTCCGTGCGGGGACCGCGATAGCCGATCTTACGTGTGGCATGAATTGCGCGACGGCCATTCTCATTGCACTCCTGCAGCGAGAGGAAACTGGTGAAGGGCAATGGGTGCATACGTCGCTTCTCGAATCTCAGATTGCGTTGATGGATTTTCAGATGGCTCGTTATTTGATTGAGGATGATGTGCCACCACAGGCGGGTAACAATCACCCTAAATCAACACCTACAGGTGTCTTTGCGACAAAGGACGGACATATCAACATTGCGGCCGGCGGCCAAGAAATGTGGACGCGTCTTTGTGATGGTCTGGGAGCTCAACCATTATTCGACAACCCTGATTATAAAACTGCTGCGGATCGCCTCGGGCACCGAGACCAACTCAATGAAGATCTGGAAAAATATACCATCAACAAAACCAGTTCGGAGTGGGTGGAGCTTTTAAACGAAAAAGGCGTGCCATGCGGTCCGATATATAAGGTTGATGAGACCTTTGCCGACCCGCAGGTTAAACATCTGGGGATAGCGCGAAGTTATGAACATCCGAGGCGCGGTAATATGACTGTGGTTGGGCAGCCCTTTCAACTTAGCCAGTCAGATCCGGCCATTCGGAGCGCTACACCAGAATGTGGCGAGCATACGGACGATGTTCTTCGTTCTGCCGGCTATGACGATGCGACGATCGCCGCCTATCGTGATCGTGGCGTAATCTGAGTCTATTCGTCCGAGGGAGAGAACGGCAGGACGTCGGCGCGGTTTTCAGCCGCGATGACAATGCTATTCTCAGGCACTTCGGTCCAATTCTCACGGATGTCGTCTAACGGTTCCGACAGGACGAGGATAGCGTGTTCCTGCTCTGATTGGGTGTTGCCTGAGATTTCTGAAAGCGGGAGATTGGTTCCGAAATAAAGACTCGCCGGCTGATCATTCGTTGCGTAGCGCACAGCATAAATTGTCTCGCCATCGCACAAAGCAGCTGTTAGCAGGAATGGTTTTGTCACGCCATTCTCCTGTCTCGCTCTTTCGACCGTTTGTATCGTCCGGGCAAATGCAGCGGGGATGTCTTCTTCCAATCCATTGCCCAGTAGTAGATGAAATATCAGCTCACTGTCTGTTGCGCCTCTAATGTTGGTAAATAGATCGGGACGCACCGCGATTATTAAGTCTCGCCGTACCTTATCAAACTCACCGATTTGTCCATTATGCATAAAAAGGTATTTGCCAAATCGAAAGGGGTGGCAATTTGATCGAGCGGTTGGTGCACCGGTCGACGCACGGACATGTGCCAGAAATGTTCGGGCCTGAATCTGCTCGCTTATGCTGCGGAGGTTTTCGTCATTCCAGGCGGGATGGATGTCCCGAAACAAACCCGGCTTGTCATGATGGCGATACCATCCGACACCGAAGCCGTCTCCATTGGTTACGGAACGGCTTTCGCGTGCTTTGAGCGATTGGCGGATCAATGAATTCTCAGGACGGAAGAGCACCGTATCGAGGAATATCGGTGGGCCGCTATAAGCTAACCATCTACACATTGTTAAACCCGCTAGCTATCGAGGACGCTTTCATGAAACAGTTCTTCCGGTTCAAGACGCCGATCGATTAGTTCCTGATTATGCGAATAGCCGATAAAGCGCTCTATGTTCTTGCGGTTCTCCGAAAAGCCTACGGGCCAGATGTCGGTACCGATAATTTTCGACTGCTCTTCCCGCATGATCCGTGCCCAGGGCAATTGTGACCAGCCTGGGTCATCCATATAGGTTTCAGCGATAGTCTTTGCCTGATGGTATAGGTCCAAAAGTTGTCGCGGAAGATCGCTGTTTGCCGCGATCACCTCATCCTTGATCGCAATAATGTGCATAATCGGGAAAAATCCGTTGCGACCATAGAAATCACCACACGCGGCTTTGGGATCGGAAAAAAGGCGCCGGACAGAACCTGTTTCGAGTGTTGTCGGGGCACGTGAAAAGAATAGCGCGTCGATTTCACCATTGGCCAGCATGATGCCGAGATCCGCATCGGCGTCGATGTATTCAATATCCCAACCGGGTTTAGGTTCAAAGGACACGGTTTCGTTTGCGCGCGTGACCCAGGTAACCGATTTTAGATCGACACCGTATTCGTAATGGAGGTCGCCCTTCGCCAGAACGGCCAATGTGGTTTGAAAGCTTTGCAGCCCAATTCGTTTGCCTGCCAACGCCGAGGGTTCTGTAATGTCTGAATCCGATTTTACATACATTTGAGTTTGACTGAACAAACGCCTCGGAAAGGCGGGGATAGCGGAAAACGGTAGACCGCGCGCTTTGGCCATGATGAATGAGGAAAAAGAGACTTCTGCCGCGTCAAACTCGCCGTCCTGCAACATTCTCTTGTGCCGATGCGCGCCGTCACGTTGGGCCGATGTCTCGCCGGCCTGAAAGACCGTCAGATGAAGAGAGTCAGGCAAATCCAGGGTTCCATCAAAAAATGGAAAGTGTCTGTCATAACGATCGATCGCAAAAGAAATGTCTGTCGGCATTCAACGACTTTGGCATAGCGATGTTTGATCGTCTAGCGAGTGGCGGAGTCAGGACAATATTAAAAAGAAAGGGCAGGGAGACCACGACGCCTCCACCTGAACGGAGATATTCAATGTAGAATGAAGATAGGTGCCGATGGCGCGACCGTCTATTTAGTTCATGGTTTGTTGCGCTAGCGTGATGAACTCATAGCTGGTTCAATTGTTTTATAGCTGTGGGATTTATGCCCATTGCCAGAACTATCCGATTTGGATAGAACCGCGCAAATTCCCTGATACTCAGGAGCGCGTAAATGGCGTCAAATAAATACATCTATGTCATGCAGGATTTATCCAAGATTTATCCTGGCGGTCGCGAAATTGTAAAAAACGTAACGCTTGCCTTTTTGCCCGGAGCCAAAATCGGCGTTCTTGGCGTCAATGGCGCCGGAAAATCGACCGTTTTGAAGATAATGGCGGGGCTTGATAAGGAATATGCCGGTGAAGCCTGGGCCGCAGAGGGCACGACGGTCGGATATCTTCCACAGGAACCTGAACTTGATGCCGAGAAAGATGTCTTCGGGAACGTATTGGAGGGTATGCAGGAGACGCACGATTTGCTGCAGCGCTTCGAAGAAATCAGCAATAAATTTTCCGAGCCGCTCGAAGACGATGAGATGAATGCGCTGATAGGGGAACAGGCGGAACTGCAGGAGAAAATCGATGCTGTTGATGGCTGGGAACTTGAACGTACAGTAGAAATTGCGATGGATGCATTGCGGTGCCCCCCCGGCGACTCGGATGTTTCCAAACTTTCTGGGGGTGAACGCCGTCGTGTGGCGCTGTGCCGTTTGTTACTCCAGAAACCTGACATGCTTCTCTTGGATGAGCCGACGAACCATCTGGATGCGGAGTCCGTAGCTTGGTTGGAGAGATTCCTGGACGATTATGAGGGAACAGTCGTTGCGGTGACCCATGATCGTTATTTTCTGGACAATGTAGCGGGTTGGATTCTCGAATTGGATCGCGGGCGGGCATTGCCGTTCGAAGGAAACTATTCGTCCTGGCTCGAACAGAAAGCAGCGCGTTTGGCTCAAGAGGAACGTGAGGAGAACGCTCGCCAAAAAACATTGGCAAAAGAACTGGAATGGGTTCGTTCGAGCCCGCGGGCACGGCAGGCAAAAAGTAAGGCCCGTCTAGCTTCCTATGAAGAGCTTTTGGCGCAATCAGGCGGAACGTCTTCCTCCGGAGCCCAGATTGTCATCCCGGCGGGCGAGCGGCTCGGCGATCTCGTGATTGAATCGAATGATGTTTCAAAGGGGTATGGAGATCGGCTCCTGATTGACGGATTGGATTTCAAACTACCGCCGGGAGGTATTGTTGGCGTTATTGGCGCAAATGGTGCTGGAAAGACCACTTTATTTCGAATGATTACGGGTGCGGAGACTCCCGACGGCGGCGAGTTGCGTATCGGGGATAGCGTCAAGCTGGGTTATGTCGACCAGTCACGGGATTCACTGAATGCGGATAGTACGGTATGGGAAGAGATTTCCGAGGGTGAAGCGGAGGTTGATCTCGGTAAAAGGAAAGTCCAAAGCCGGGCCTATGTCGGTGCCTTTAATTTTCGAGGACCGGATCAGCAGAAAAAGGTCGGTCAACTTTCAGGCGGGGAGCGGAACAGAGTCCATTTAGCCAAAATGCTGAAGTCCGGCGCAAATGTCATTCTGCTCGACGAGCCGACAAATGATCTCGACGTCGATACTTTACGTGCTCTGGAGGAGGCGTTGCTTGAGTTCGCGGGCTGCGCCGTGGTGATCAGCCATGATCGATGGTTTCTTGATCGTATTGCAACGCACATTTTAGCCTTCGAAGGTGAGAGCCATGTGGAATGGTTTGAGGGGAATTATGAGGATTATGAAGTCGACCGCAAGCGCCGACTCGGTGATGCAGCAATCCAACCCCACCGGATCAAATATAAACCGCTAACCCGGGATTAAAATCTCGATACGAAAATTTATTTTCCGGTCTTCTTTCGTAATGCTGCGAGGAGCCCGTCAACCTTGCCGCCATTCTGACTGATTATGGCAGAAAATTCGTCACGTTGGGTTATGGCCATGCTGACGCCTTCAACTAAAACGTCGACGATCTTCAACTTTTTGCCGTTGCGCACCCGCCAGTGAACAGGGATTTCCCGACCATCTGTTAATACAACTTCCGACTGAACCAGATTGTCGCGATCATTGATGCTTCTGACCTTTCCAACAACAAAATCTTCGCCCTTGTAGTCGGCAAAACGGGCAGCATATGCCTTGACGATAAAATCTTCAAAAAGACCGGTGTACTCTTTTTGCTGCTCTTCGCTCGCACGACGCCAAAACCGTCCTAACGTGAATCTCGCAATTAGCTTTATCTCAAAAGTATCGTTCAGGATTTTACGAAACCGGTCCTCCCGTTCCTGCTGTGAAATTTCCTTATTGGTCAGGGATTTGATCGCATTGTCGCCGACCGTTCGAATAAAATCGTCCGGGGCGTCAGCTGCACGAGCTGGTTGCATAATTGCGACGCTCATAGCAACGAGGGCCACAAGAATAAAAACGGGATTTGGGATCAGAATTGGTCGCATCGGAGTCATCTCACGCAAATGTTAAAATATAGGATATCGCGCATGATCTTTAGAAATTGTATCGCGGTACCCATGCTATATGTCAACGGTTCGAACAATTTTACACACTGACCCCGGTAAAGATTTCGTCAACGTCGCTCCCCCAACATTGTCTGCAATCTCGCTAAATTACCAATTACCTTAAATCATTGAACAGAAAAAAATATTGACATATAAGAATATCTTTATATTTTAATATTCCACTAGTCAATACAATTTAGTAGATGGTATTTTTGATCTTCACAGCTTGGGTTTTGCCATGGAAAAGGTTTTAGGCTGTTTGCGCGCGGCGGCTGAGCCGACTCGGCTGCGCCTGCTCTCGTTGTGTGCTGCCAGCGACATGAACGTGAGTGATTTGACAAGTATTCTGGGGCAAAGCCAGCCTCGGGTTTCGCGGCATCTAAAATTACTGTGTGATGCAGGTCTGCTCGACAGATATCGAGAAGGAAGTTGGATTTTCTATCGCTTGGCGGATGATACTGGTGAGGAGGGTCGAATAGCCCGTCAGTTAATCGGTCTTTTGCCTGATGACGATCAACAAATCTCTCATGATAGGGAACGATTGGAGGAAATCAGAAGCCGCCGCGCGAACGCTGCGGAGGCATATTTTCGCGCCAATGCTGAAGAATGGGACAGTCTGCGTTCGCTACATGTAGAAGAGAGCGATGTAGAATTCGCGCTCTCTAAATGTTTCCCCGACCACTTTGAGGATTTTCTTGATATCGGCACCGGTACAGGACGAATGCTGCAACTATTTGCGGATCGTGTTGATCGCGGTATCGGCATCGATATGTCGCGCGACATGTTATCGGTGGCGCGCGCCAACCTAGAGAGAATGGAAATCCGCCATTGCCACGTTCGGTTGGGTGATATGTATCGATTGTCGATGGAAGACGATTCATTTGATGGTGTCATTGTCCATCAGGTTCTTCATTATTCTGAAGATCCTGCCAGGGTAATTTCCGAAGCTGCAAGAGTATTACGACCGGATGGTACATTGGTCGTCGCGGATTTTTCACCGCACAAGTTAGAGGCATTGAGAGATGAACACGCCCACCTGCGATTGGGGTTCGAGGATTCTGAAATATTCGACTTGTTTGACAAGGTTGGTCTTGTCGCAGGCTCCGCGCGTAAACTCGAAGGCAGCCCGCTCACCGTTACAATCTGGTCGGCCAAACAACCAGGAATATTCAATCAAGAATTTGTTGCTCCATTAGAAAGCGCGCGGTTTGATCATGTCAAATAATGAAAAGAAATTCTCTCAAGAGCTGCCATTTCCAGCTGGCGCACCACGCGATTTAAAGATTTCATTTGAGTTCTTTCCGCCCAAAACGGAGAAAATGGCGGAAACATTGTGGTCGTCAATTCAAAGGCTCGAACCTCTGCAACCTCGCTTCGTTTCCGTTACCTATGGCGCCGGTGGTTCCACACGCGAACGAACACATGCAACGGTCGTCCGTATTCTAAAAGAAACCAGCCTTACCCCAGCGGCGCACCTGACATGCGTAAATGCGACGAAGGAAGAGGTCGACGCGGTCGCGCAGGATTACTGGCAGGCCGGTGTACGCAACATAGTTGCTCTCCGGGGTGATCCGCCGGACGGAGAGACAGCTTACCAGCCTCATCCGGGTGGTTACGATTACGCTGTTGATCTGGTTGAAGGTCTCAAGCGGATTGCGGATTTTGATATCAGCGTTGCTGCGTATCCGGAGGGACATCCTCAAGCCTCAACCATCGACTCTGATATCGAAAACCTAAAGCGCAAGATCGATGCGGGGGCGGATCGTGCGATTACGCAATACTTCTTTGGTGCGGAGCCCTTTTTAAGGTTTATGGACCGCGTTCGAAACGCCGGAATAGAAGCACCAATTGTGCCAGGAATATTGCCGGTACAAAATTTTTCGCAAGTCGTAAAATTCAGTGATATGTCGGGAACTTCCGTGCCCGCCTGGATGGCTGAGTTATTTGAAGGGCTCGACGATGATCCAGAAACACGGAAGTTGGTTGCGGCGACCGCAGCGGCAGAACAATGTCGCCAACTGCATGTGCACGGAATTACCGAGTTTCATTTCTACACACTTAATCGCGCTGACCTAACTTACGCGATCGCCCATATTCTCGGCTTGCGACCCGAAAATATTACCGGTGATGGCGAGGATTCTGTCGAATGAACTCCCCACCAATCGCTTTATTGAAGGAGAACGAAGACCAACGTGATGCCGTTCCCGGTGCGTTGGACGGTCAGGTGCGTGCCGATCGTATCCAGCGTCTGAAGCAACAGCTTGAGAACCGGATCGTTATTATCGATGGCGCGATGGGGACGATGATTCAGGACCAAGAGCTGGATGAGGCGGGATTTCGCGGCACGCAGTTTGCCGACCATCCTTGCCCTGTGAAAGGCAATAACGATCTTCTAATTCTGACGCAGCCTGACCTTATTCGGGATTTGCACACCGCCTACCTTCACGCCGGTGTGGATATATTGGAAACCAACACGTTTTCTTCCACACGCATTGCTCAGGCAGACTACATGATGGAGGAAGCGGTTTACGATCTGAACCGTGATGGCGCCCGACTGGCGCGCGAGGCAGCAGATGCAGTGACGGCAGTAGATGAAACCCGTCCACGATTTGTCGCGGGTGTTCTTGGACCAACCAACAGAACAGCGTCTATCTCTCCGGATGTTAATGATCCAGGGTTTCGGAATGTAACTTTCGATGAGTTGGTTGAAACGTATTCCGAAGCAACACTGGGATTAATTTCCGGTGGCGCTGACATGATTCTGGTTGAAACGGTTTTCGATACTCTGAATTGTAAAGCGGCTCTGTTTGCCATCGATAGCGTTCTCGACGAGTTTGACTTTGAAGTACCGGTGATGATTTCAGGCACCATCACCGATCAGAGTGGGCGAACACTTACTGGACAAACTACGGAAGCCTTCTGGAACTCTATACGTCATGCCATGCCGATTTCGATTGGCCTGAATTGTGCTTTAGGGCCTAAGGATCTCCGGCCCTATATCGAAGAGTTGTCGCGTATCGCCGATACGAATGTTTCCTGCCACCCAAATGCCGGATTGCCAAATGCGTTTGGTGGTTACGATGAAACGCCGGAAATGATGGCGGAGACGCTTGGCGAGTTTGCCCAGGCAGGTTTTTTAAATTTAGTTGGCGGTTGTTGCGGAACGACACCAGATCATATCAAGGCAATTGCAGGAGCAGTCGCTAAGGCCGAGCCACGGCCGATTCCAGATCTGGACCGGCAGCTTCGCCTATCTGGCCTAGAACCGCAAAACATTGCGCCAGACTCATTGTTTGTGAATGTGGGCGAGCGAACGAATGTTACGGGTTCGGCGCGTTTCGCCAAACTTATCAAGGAAAACGATTATCAGACGGCAACGGAGGTGGCTCTTCAACAGGTTGAAAACGGTGCTCAGATTGTTGACGTCAATATGGACGAAGGGTTGCTCGACTCTGAAGCAGTTATGATCACTTTCCTTAATTTGATAGCAGCGGAACCCGACATCAGCCGGGTGCCTGTCATGATTGATTCCTCAAAATGGTCAGTAATTGAGGCTGGGCTAAAATGCGTCCAGGGCAAACCGATCGTTAACTCCATAAGTCTGAAAGAAGGCGAAGAATCTTTTGTAGAACAGGCCCGACTTGTGCGCCGCTATGGTGCAGCGGTGATCGTTATGGCCTTCGATGAAACAGGGCAAGCGGATACTCAGGAGCGGAAACTGGAAATTTGTGCCCGGGCATATGACATTTTGGTCAATCAACTCGGCTTTCCACCCGAAGATATAATCTTTGACCCGAACATATTTGCTGTCGCGACTGGTATCGAGGAACACAATAATTACGCTGTCGATTTCATTGAAGCGGTACGAAAAATTCGGGAGAGACTACCACATGTTCAGGTGTCCGGTGGGCTCAGTAATATCTCGTTTTCGTTCCGGGGAAATGAGCCGGTACGCCGCGCGATGCATTCCGTGTTTCTGTATCACGCCATTGAGGCGGGCATGACGATGGGCATCGTCAATGCTGGCCAACTGACCGTCTATGCAGATATCCCCGATGATCTCCGGGAACGTGTTGAGGATGTCATCCTTAATCGACGTGAGGATTCTACCGAGCGCCTTCTCGAGGTGGCGGATCAGTTCAAAGGCGGCGGGGAAAAGAAAGAAGAAGATTTATCCTGGCGCGAGGCACCCGTTGCGGAGCGGCTTAGCCACTCTCTCGTGAACGGCATCAACGCATATATCATTGATGACACTGAAGAGGCCCGGCAACAGTTCGATCGACCCATTCAGGTCATCGAAGGGCCGCTAATGGATGGAATGAATGTCGTTGGCGATCTTTTTGGTGCGGGAAAAATGTTTTTGCCGCAGGTCGTTAAAAGTGCCCGTGTGATGAAACAGGCCGTTGGACATCTCATTCCTTTTATTGAGGAGGAAAAGGAGAAGTCCGGGCAAGCCCAGGAAACAAAGGGCAAGATCATTATGGCGACGGTGAAAGGCGATGTTCATGACATCGGCAAAAACATCGTTGGTGTTGTAATGCAGTGCAATAATTATGAAGTTGTCGACTTGGGCGTCATGGTTCCAGCGCAAAAAATTCTAGACACCGCAATCGAGGAAAATGCCGACGTAATTGGTCTGTCAGGATTAATCACACCGTCTTTGGATGAAATGGTCCACGTTGCATCTGAAATGGAACGTCAGAGCCTTGAAATTCCACTTCTCATTGGTGGCGCGACGACATCTAAAGTTCACACCGCCGTTAAGATCGAACCGGCTTATCATTCGCCGGTCGTGCATGTACTCGATGCTTCGCGCAGTGTTGGTGTGATTTCCGCACTGACCTCGGATGAAGGTCGTGAGCCCTTTGTCGAAGAGGTTCGCGCAGATTATGAAAAAGTTCGGGCGCGTTATGAAGGGGCGGATGACGGTATCCGCGGAGTCTCACTTGAAGAAGCACGCTCCAACAGATTTGCAATAGACTGGTCGAATGTATTACCGCCGCGGCCACGCGTTCTGGGAACGCGGGATTTTGATGAATTTCCACTCGAAGAGCTTGTGCCGAGGATCGACTGGTCTCCATTTTTTCATGCCTGGGAGTTGCGCGGCGCCTATCCACGTATTCTCGAGGATGACGTTGTCGGGGAAGCCGCTCGCAGCTTGTTTGCCGATGGTCGCCAAATGCTTGATAAAGTCGTATCGGAGGGATTATTGACTGCTCGAGGCATGATTGGTTTTTGGCCAGCCAATGCCGATGGCGATGACATTGTGCTTTACGATGATGTAAAGCGGGCCAAAGTTCTCGCCACCGTTCATACGCTTCGTCAACAGGGCAAAAAATCCAAAGGGCGTCCGCATTACGCACTTGCAGACTTTGTCGCACCGAAAGAAACCGGCGTGGCAGACTGGTTCGGAGGTTTCTCTGTTGGAATTTTTGGGGCAGATGCAATTGCCGACGCTTATGAAGCCGAAAACGACGATTATAGTGCGATCATGATCAAGGCGCTCGCTGATCGCCTAGCGGAGGCGTTTGCCGAACGATTGCATGAGCGTGTCCGCAAAGAATATTGGGGCTATGCGAAAGATGAGTCGATTGAAAACGAAGACCTGATCCAGGAACGCTATCAAGGTATTCGGCCCGCCCCAGGTTACCCTGCCTGTCCCGACCACACTGAGAAAGGAACCTTGTTTTCGCTTTTGGATGTAAATCGTTTAGGGATAACACTGACACAATCATTTGCCATGCATCCCGCCGCCGCGGTTTCGGGGTGGTATTTTTGGAATCCCGATTCCCACTATTTTGGTGTTGGTAAAATCAACCAGGATCAGGTTGAAGATTACGCTCAGCGCAAAAACATGGACGTTGCCGACGCGGAGCGCTGGCTTGCACCAAACCTTGGTTATAGTCGTTGAAGACTATTGCGCCGCCGGCGCTGCCGGTGCTTCTTCGGGACCGGAATTCGTCGGGGGAGCCACTTGGTCGGGTACTTTGAAAATAGGGACACCGTAATTATTTGGTGGCAATGTCCTGTCCACGGGACGCGAAAGAAAGTCGCGGCTTTCACATTCAAGCCCGCCAAGTTTGCCAATGCTTTCCCGAACCGTAATTTTTCCGCCGCCGACACCGGCAACACGTTTCTGTAAGCCTGTTGCGCAATAAAATTCTTTTGGTTTCTTGGCTCTGCTGCGGATGTCAAATATGAGCCGACCGGTACGAGTAGCGGTTGGATTGCAATTTCTGTCAAACCATTCGCAACACGGTTCGTCGCCAGCTTTGATCATACGATGAAAATGACCGAGCGGGTTATAGGTCTTGAGTCTGACGTGGATGGTTTGCTTCCATTCATTGACGATGCAAAACGCGGAAGCCGGTGAGGTCGCGCCAAAAGCACCGACTATTAGGATTGAGATAGTCATATTCCGGATTGCGCCAAACATCCCGTTGCTCACTTCATTACCAAACCGCCGTCAACATACAGCGTTTGACCCGTCATAAAACGACTCCAATCTGACGCCAAAAATAATACCGGTCCGGTTACATCTTCGGGAGAGGCAATCCGCCGCATTGGTGTCTGAGCGATGATTGTTTCCTTTAGCCGTTCCTTGGTCTTGCGGCTGGCGTCAGTGGGGTATACAAGCCCCGGCGCCACGCAATTAACGCGTATTCCGAGAGGACCTAATTCCATTGCGAGATTCCGGCTAAATCCGATTAGCGCCGATTTCGCCGTTGTATAGTCGTGATAGGGTATCGTTGGTCTGGCAACGAGATCGCTTGCCATATTGATGATGCTGCCTTGCGTTCGTTTTCTGAGAGCGGGGAGAACGGTCTGACACATGGTATAGGTGGAAAATAATGCACCATCGAGTTGGCCCTGATAATCGTTCCAATCCAGATCCCAAAATTGTTTTCGATTGTCAGGGTCGAACGTAAAGGGCTTGAAAGCGTTATTGACGACGACGTCGATTTTGGCGAAATCGGTTAATGTTTGATCGACGAGTGACTGGATTTGTTCTGCAGAGGTGACATCGGCCTGGATTGAGGTCGCGCGGCCTCCCGCTTCCTCACAGGCCGCAACGACATCGGCGGCGGCATCAGCATTTTGGATATAGTTAATGACAACGGTCGCTCCTTCACCGGCAAATGATTTTGCAATTGCAGCACCAATTCCGCGACTGGAGCCGGTAATCAGGACGATTTTTCCGTCAAAATCCATCGTCTTTCTCTCACGCTTTTCCTTCTAAGGCGCTATGACGTTCAATAGTGGATATTGCCAGCGCGCCGGGCAGAACTGAATGCGTATCCATGGTAACGACATCAGTGGCAAAAATAAGGCGTCCAATTGCGGGTTTCTCAGCGTTCGATTTGTCTCTGTCAGTCAACATAATTTGCGAAGGTCTCTGAAGCAATTTCCGCTGAGCGTTCAACCTCTGTCATTGTAATGAGATCGAGAAGGTTAAATCGCCCGTCGTGATGCCAGCCAGCCTCTGGAGATGTCATATGTTCGAGAGCGCTGATGCGCGTTACGCCAACGGCGCTGAGCAAATCCGCCAACCGACGCAACTCGTTTGGCGCAGCGGCAATTCCCACTGTTTGCAAAAAACTTCTGAATGGCGCTATTCGAGCCGGAACATCGTCCAAACTACTTACCGCGATAACTTTGGCGGTGCGGTTTAATCCTGAGGGCGCCAGTTTCTCCTCTCCTTCAGAATAGGACACGCTCCACGCGCCACCCTCATCGCCAATAACGCAATTGTTATCTTCAGCAAAAGATTTCATTTCCTCTGATTGCCGCCAGGCGGCAACGCCGCTGGCCTCTTCGATCGTCAAGGTACGTCGCGGAAACTTATTTTCAAAATTCTCAAGTTCACTCGCGACATATTGAGAAAATTCCTGAGGTGATACCGCACCGCCACGCTCGACAAAAAACAAGTGTGGCGAATAACAGCCCTGCTGGTCATAGCGGACGATGTCATAAGCCGCTTGATGAGCGACATCCCATGCTTTGCTTGGTTCAAGTGCCGCTTTGGAGATCATGCCAAAACTGACTTTGTGGCTGAATGTCAGGCAGCGTGTCGTCAAAGGTGTCCGGTCGCGAATCTGCTTGAGCGTATCGTTGTTTCCGTAAGCCACGACTGTATCTGCCTCTTCAAGGATCCGTTGCTCACGTGCCGTATCCCCCCCCTTCCACCAGACGACTGCAAGACACTCGCCCAAATTGGGATCGATTTCAGAAATCGCTTTGGCAAACAGGCTCGCCATGAGCGGCTCGGCGCTTGATACCTTTCCGACATTTCCGGCCTTGACCAATAGGCCCGAAATCAGACTCCAGAGGGGAAGGCCCGGTACATTGCCGGCCCAAATATGTGCTAGCACGTTGGGGCCATATGCTCTGCCATATCCGCCTTTTGGCAGCGGCTGGAACTCATCCAAAATCTTTGGATTGACGAAATCCTCGGCCAGAAATCGGTGAAGTTCTGCCTGACGAAATGTTTTGAGATACCCCGTCAGACCGAGCCGTATCATTTCCGCATCATATCCGGTGATTACGGGCAGGTATTTTTCAGCGGTCTGACGAATTGGGTCCTGCCGATCGAGAAATCTGGCAATTGCCGTATCGATGATCGAAATAATGTTTGAAACCGGAAGTGTCTTTAGATGTTCTTGGCTTGCATTTCGAACTTGGGCTGCGAGCTGTTTCATCTGGTCGTCCGAGAGAATCGGCACCAATACGTCGACATTTTCCTTATCCCGACCAAACGATAGGGTCTGCCAATCGATGTCTTCCTCATTAAGTCCGGGCAGGAAACCAGCAGTAAGGGACATAGGATTATCCTTGAGCCGCTCTGAGGAATTCGTCGACCGCCATCGAACAGCCTTTGGCTTCAGCGCCTTCGGCGCGCCCCAACAACGAAAACCCGTTTTCTACTTCAACGCCCGCATCTTCGGTCAGGATAGATGACACGCAGTTGAAATGGGCGAGATCACAATGAATGAGTACACCTTTCTCCCCAGTTGGAAGTTCCTCTCCGGTCAATGGGTTAACCACCTGGCTCCTGATCCAGCGAGGGCCCGACTTTACGGAAGGGCATTCGCCATTTCCCCAATCGTAGAACTGTGTACTGAGTTCCGTCATGCCATACATATTAATGCATTTGCTGCGTGGTACGCCAAAGCGGTTTGAGAGCATCTCGTAGAAGTCATTGAGCTCAAGTTCCCGGGATTGACCTTTAAAACCACCGGTATCCAAAATTCGGCTACCTTCGGGCAAATGAAATGATATTCCTAACTTGTCCAATTCATCGAGTACGTGAACATAGCTGAAACTGGCACCCAGAAGTGCATAGGGTTCCCCCGTCTTTTGGGAACGTTCCAATTCATCGATCAATTGCGCTAAATCGACGCCATCATCGGTAAACAGGTAGCGACTGCCTTCGGCACCAAACTCATTCAGCGCGAGCCAAAGATAGTGGGCGAGGGAGGAATTCGGCATTGTCTCTGGTGTAGGAAACAAAATACCCATACGCAATCTGTCATCGCCCTGCATAAAGCGCTGCCGAAATGCCGCAATCATTGAAGCGTTATATACAGACAGCGTTGGATGATGGCATTTGCCTCTAACGCCGCCTTTTGTCGTGCCGCTGGTCATAAAGGTTCGTTCAGCAGATTCCGGATCACAGCAGCTTAGGATCAAATCCTTGTAACCATTGATTGGTACGGCCGGAATTTTCTTCCATGTCCGCACGGTGCGGGGTGTCTTCTCCCGCTGACGGCAGAATCTTTGATAGGGTGTGTTGTTTTCAAACTGATACTCAAAGATTTGCATGGCGAGATTATTGAAATCATCATCGTCGGTCGTATCGGCGGCGATAAAGTCGAGCAAAGTTTCGATGATTTGTGCCTCGGTCACGAAATTCCGTCCTCAACCAGATATGACAGACAACAACCGGGTTAGAATGGCTAAGGGGGGACAACTTTTGGAATTTTCCCTTTCCCTACGCCGGTATAACCCGGATCAGGTTCGAAGGGTCTCCGCGTTTCAGAGCTCAAATAGCGCTGCCGGCGGGATCTCAGCCTCCTAACGAGGCTCCCCTGGGAACAAGTGGATTTATTATGGCGGAGGACCCTTGGACGTCAAGCGGTGGGTTATTGCAATCTCGCATCGAAATAAGTGAATAGCTTCGCCCATGAATCTTCGGTCGCATCTGCGTGGTAACGGTCTTCCGAAACGAAATCCTGAAAACCATGTCCAGCACCGTCGTAGCTGTGAAACTCGTGTTCGATACCTGCCGATGTCAGCGCTGTGTCCAAATCCCTTACGTCGTCCTGCGACGGATTTTGGTCCTCTTTGCCGAAAATGCCGATGACGTCACATTTCATATTGCCAACGAGGTCGATTGGCGGCGGATTTCCTGCACCCATACCTACCTTAATCCGGCCGCCATAAAGTGTACCGAGCACCTTGTATTGTGGATTGTGGCACGCACCCAACCAAGACATGCGGCCGCCCCAACAATGCCCCATGATTGCGATGCGGGCGGGGTCAACCCCACCAATTCCCTTAAGCAGGTCACATGCTGCGTCGAGATCGGCAACGGTTTTTGCGTCGTCCCATTCATCGCGCTTGACGGCGAGGTCGGTCCCGGCAGGCCACCAATGAAATATAAACGGAATAACGCAGGCATAGCCTTTCGCGGCAAATTTATCGCCGATATCGATCGTGAAGGGGTCAGCCTCCAGCCCGTCATGCGCATTGGGAATATGTTGTGCCGCAATAACACCCGGGAACGGGCCATTCCCGTCCGGTTTGAATACCAGGCAGTCCATTGGGCTACCCTGCACATCAAGCGTGACGACTTCGTAAGACATTTACTTACCTCTAATCAGATACCGAATATTGCTTCAGCCTATCTTGACTGAATGGGATTCGCTATGCTCGGCAGCGAAATCTTTGTGCAGGTCATTCGTGCCCCGATCCAGTCTAGATTCGTTCTTTGAACCACGTTCTGTTGCCGTTGTCGGCGCATCATCGACGCCGGGGAAGCCGGGCCGGACTGTCATCGAAAATCTAATTGCGAATGGCTTCAAGGGACGAATTCTCCCCGTGAACCCTCGTGGCGGGAAGATTTGTGGATTTCCTGTATCAAAAACTATTGAAGAACTCCCCAGCGGCATTCAAATGGGCATTGTTATGTTACCGGCCGCCCAAACACCGGCGGCAATTCAAGAATGCGCGGAGCGTGGCATTAGTTCCGTGGTTTTGGCAGCGGGTGGTTTTGCCGAAGTGGATCATGCTGGCGAGGACTTGCAGGCTGAGCTGAAAGAGGTAATTCGAAAGACCGGTGTACGGGTGCTTGGCCCAAACACGGCCGGCCACATTTCGACGCCGGATAGATTTACGTCGAGTTTTTTTCCATTGGGCAAAATACCCAATGGGCCAATTTCCTATATCGCCCAGACTGGTAATTTCACCGGCGCCATGATGCGTTCGATCATGTCCGGTGAACACTACGGTGTTGCGCGATGTATCGGTTTAGGCAATGCGGTCGATATCGACGAAGCCGACGTTCTGGAGTTTCTGGCGGATGATCCAAAGACAAAGAGCATCTTTATCTATCTCGAAAGCCTGCATCGTCCGCAAACATTCCTGAAAATCGCTCGCAAGGTGACCAGGACGAAGCCGGTGGTGATGCTTAAGGGCGGTGCGACGGAGGGTGGTGCAAAGGCCGCGATGTCCCATACAGCATCGTTAGGTTCTGACGATAACGTTCTTGATGGAGCGCTAAAGCAGGCCGGCGTTGTTCGGATTGATGAGTTCACTTATCTCTTTACCGCTGCGAAGGCCGCCGCGATGATGCCAATTCCAGCGGGTAACCGCGTCGGATTTGTCTCGCCGTCCGGCGCCTTTATTGTTCACATTTCCGATATTTGCCATCAGCGCACCGACCTTGTTTTTTCCAAGATAGCTGCAGCGACACAGAAGCGGCTGGAAGATATCAGCCCGCCTTTTATAAATATCTCCAATCCGGTTGATGTATTTCCTTCCGCGACGGTAAATGGAATGGAATTTGCCTGGCGCGAGGCGATGACCGCTTTGTTGAAAGATCCTAATGTCGACGCTGTAGTCGCGATATTGATTCTGGCCGACGAACTTGGCGAAATGAAACTGGACTTCATATTGGATCTCAAACGCCGGTTTCCCGAGAAACCGATTTATATTTCATTTTCGGGTGATGAGAACAGCAATGCGGCGGCAAAATCTTTTCTGGAGCCAAAAGGCGTGCCGACATTTCCGCGTATAGAGGACCCGTTCAAAGTATTGGACATCCTCGTTCAGTGCCGTAAGAGCCTGGCGTAGACACGCATGAGACCGACATGACACATGCAGCGCCCTTGGGACTTTGGCAGGAAACCATTCGATCCGAATGGACTGACTATAATCGTCATATGAACGTGGCGTATTATACGCTCGTGTTCGACCACGCCGTTGACGAATTTTTTAGTTACGTTGGTTTAGGGCGGAATTATCGCGAAACGACTACAGGAAGCACGTTCGCCGTTGAGCACCATATCACCTACAACAAAGAAGTCGTGGAGGGTGATGAGGTTCGCTGCGAAACCCGGTTAGTTGGGTATGATGATAAGCGCATACATCATTACCACGAAATGTTTCATGTCGGAGAAGGATACCTCGCAGCGACGTGCGAGTTCTTATCTTTACACGTTGATTTGTCGACACGACGGGTGTCGCCGTTTCCAACGGAAAAACTAGACACATTGTCAGATCTTCTTACCGCTCACAGCGTGTTGCCAGAAATCGAGAATCTGGGACGTATAATCAAGACGCCTGCCCCAAAATAAGGTTTGAATTTTTGCGATTAAATCTAATAACGGAAAGTTTGCGCTTTTCGGTTATCTTTTCGCAGGCTAGCTTAGCACTTGCGTAGACTAGGAAAACCAGACGCCGGAGTTTGTAGTGAGCTTGTTGTCCAATCGTGGTGAGTCACGAGGACGTATTTTAGAAACGATGCGCCGCTTTTTGCGGAGCGATCAACTCATCCTTCTTATTCTTGCGATCTTAACCGGAGCGATCGCCGCCTATGGTGCAATTGGATTCGGCTATCTATACAGGCTGATACAAGGTGTCGCCTTCGGGACCTTTGCGGAAACCCTCTATACGCACGTGCAAACCTTGCCGTCCTGGCAAATTGTTGCAGTGCCGACGATTGGTGGGCTCTTTATCGGCCTCTTTATTCATTATTTTATGCCGGGCGGGCGCCCGCGCGGTGTGGCTGATGTCATGGCGGGGGTTACCCTGCATTCCGGCAGAATGGATATTCGCTCCACGATGGGTGCTGCCGTTGTTAGTGCTGCGTCAATTGGGGTTGGCGGGTCAGTCGGTCGAGAAGGGCCGGTTGTCCATTTGGGTGCCGGTATGGCGTCATGGGTGTCGCGCCGACTAGGTTTAAGCAGAACTATAACGATTAATCTCCTGGGTTGCGGCGCGGCAGCGGCGATCTCTGCCTCCTTTAATGCGCCGATCGCAGGTCTGATATTTGCCCATGAAATTATTATTGGGCACTACGCGCTTTCCGCGATGGCGCCAATTGCTCTCGCTTCTGTGACGGGTACGATTATTTCCAGAGGCCACTTTGGCGATTTTTCCGCCTTCATTGCACCCACTAATTCGATCGTTTCCTATCTCGAGTTTCCCGCATTCGCTTTGCTTGGTGTCGTTAGCGCACTTGTCGCCATTATTCTGATGAAGAGCATCATATTTGCCCAAGATTTATCAGCGAAGATGCCACTGCCGAGATGGGTACACCCGGCAATTGGGGGAGCGCTGATAGGTGCAATCGCATTGGCATTTCCACAGGTGCTCGGCGTCGGGTACGGCGCAACAGATGCGGCAATGAAAGAGCAATTTTCTCTGGAATTGCTACTTGCCCTTTTGGCGGTAAAAACGGCGGCCGTGGCAATTAGTCTGGGGTCGGGATTTGCCGGCGGTGTGTTCAGCCCCTCCCTATTTTTAGGCGCTATGCTGGGCGGTGCGTTTGGCATAATTGCAACGGAAGCGTTTCCACATCTGTCTTCGGGACATAGTGCCTATACGCTCGTTGGAATGGGCGCCGTTGCGGGTGCCGTACTCGGTGCGCCACTCTCGACTATTATGATCGTGTTTGAACTGACGGGGGCAAACAACTACTCCTTTATAATTGCTGTTATGGTCGCTGTTGTGATCGCTTCGGTCATTACTCAACAGGCGTTTGGTGGTTCCTTTTTTGCCTGGCAGCTAAAAGCGAGAGGTGTAAATCTCGATCGTGGGCGAGAGACGGGGTTTCTTGCCGAAATCCATATCGGCGATGTTATGTCGCCTGAATATACCTGTGTTAGCCAAGATACCCCGATGGCAGAGTTGCGTGAAAAACTGCACCTCGCGCCCCATGCACAGCTTTTTGTGTTGGACAATGACGGTGCGTTGATCGGTACCATCGGTCTGTCGGATATCGCAGAGGGGGCATACGACCCGGCGTTGGACGGGATCGTCAATGCTGCGGACGTTACGCGCTCAAACCCCCCAGTATTAATGCGTGAAACTGATCTTGAGGTTGCAATCAAGCTCATGGAGGACGTTCACGAAGAGCATGTCGCCGTTGTTGAGGATACGGATTCGATGCAGATGATCGGCGTTGTTCATGAGGTAGAGGTAATGCTCGCCTACAACAACGCTATCGTGCGTGCCCGCGAAGAGGAGCATGGCGCATTGTAAATTTCAGTAGCTTTGATCCAACTTGAGCCATTTGTACCGGTCGCTGGATTTGACCGAAAATTTTCTGATCTTGGCTCCCTGTAAGATATCAAGCGGTACATCAACGCCCGCATTCCCGAGTTTCCATATACTCCGATAAAAATCTACAAGACTGGTCACCGGTTTACCGTTCACACCAATGACCAAATCACCCTGTTTAATGCCTGCGCCACTGGCAGGTCCGCCCGGTGCGATCCGGTTTACAAAAAGTCTGCCCTTAATCTCTTCAGCATATAAACCAAGCCAGGGTCGTCGCGGTACGGCGCTGCGCCCTTTCTCGAGCAAATCACCCAAAATCGGCTTGAGTTGATCGATAGGCACAAACATGTTTCCAGGAGTTGCGTAGCCCGGGCTCGCTGCGTCAGCGACGATCAGTGATCCGATTCCGACAAGTTTTCCGGTCGATGAAAACAGACCAGCGCCACCGAATGCGGGGTGTGGTGGTGCCGTGTAGATTGCACGTTCCAGCAGGTATTCCCATGAGCCAGCAAAAGGTCGCCGCGATACGACGATGCCTGGCATCGCTGCCTGCCTACCACCGTGGCTGACGACAAGGATCGGATCTTTTTCCCTCAAATCGCCCGAATTTCCTAATTCTACTGGTTTTATCCCGAGCTTTTTGTTGGCGCGTAACAAGCCGAATCCGGATGCATGATCATAGGCGATGGGGCGTGCAGATACTTTTTTGCCACCCGACAGAACGATTTCGATGCTCTCTGCTTCCAACATGGCATAGCCGATGGTTAGAACCAGGCCGTCCGAATCAATGATGACACCGCTGCCATCGCGTTCAGTACCCAGGGAGCGCGCGGTTCGTGCTTCCGCCGGTATTTTCGAAATGACCTGAACCACGGCGCCCAGCACGCTATCGACGGTAAAATTTGATTGCGCCGATAAACTCGAGGGTACGGCCATTAGGAGGCTGAAGACGACTGGAACCGAAATTGCGGCTAATCTCCTCTTGAGAAACGCAAATGAGCCGATAACTTTGAGATCTGGCTGGGGCATGTCGATACCCTTTCTATTTGGTTCTTAGAAACGATATAGCGCAAACCAATCGGGCGGCAATCGCCGTTTGTATCGACGTAATCACTTTTTCACGACGGAGGAAGAAAAAATCAGCCATTTTTGCACAAATCGGCATTCGCGCTGACTCATTAGAGACTGGTATACTGCCGACTCAAATGTCCGAAATAGCCGAAACAACCTCAGAAGAGCCAGTTGCTCGCCAAGGTGGTCAACCGCCCTATCTAAAGACGCTGAATCCAGTTCAGCAGGGCGCTGTCGAGGCCGTCGACGGCCCGGTTCTCGTTCTGGCCGGTGCTGGCACCGGAAAAACACGGGTTCTGACGACACGGCTCGCCCACATACTTGTCCTGCGAAAGGCGTTCCCGGGACAAATACTGGCGGTGACCTTTACCAACAAAGCAGCGCGCGAGATGCGCGAACGTGTTGCTGGATTAGTGGGGCAGGTTGCTGAAGATTTGTGGATTGGAACGTTTCACTCAGTTGCGGTGCGCATTTTAAGACGCCATGCTGAACAGGTCGGGTTGAAATCTAACTTCACGATTCTCGACAGTGATGACCAGCTGCGTTTGCTTAAGCAACTTCTCGAGGCGAACGACATCGATCATAGCAAATGGCCCGCCCGAGCCCTACTCGCGATCATTCAGCGGTGGAAGGACCGTGGTCTTGTTCCTGATAAAGTCTCGGCATCAGAGGTCGGCGAGTTCGCGGGCGGCAAGGCCTTGGATTTATATAAAGAATATCAGGAGCGTCTTATTACGCTAAATGCATGCGATTTTGGCGATTTGTTGCTTCACAACCTGACCATATTTACGAGCGATGACAGGGTGCTGTCAGAGTATCAGCACCGATTTAAATACATTCTTGTAGATGAGTATCAGGACACAAATGTTGCCCAATATTTGTGGCTTCGGTTGTTGGCGCAAACGCATCGGAATTTATGCTGCGTCGGTGACGACGATCAGTCGATCTATAGTTGGCGTGGTGCTGAAATAGGCAACATTCTTAAATTCGAAGAAGATTTTCCCGGTGCAGAGGTATTTCGTCTCGAACAGAATTATCGATCCACACCAGAGATACTTGCGGCGGCTTCAGGATTGATCGCCAACAATTCCGGTCGGCTCGGCAAGACGCTTTGGACAGAGCGTGAAGCCGGTGACAAGGTTACCGTAAGGGGCGTTTGGGACGGAGAAGCAGAAGCCCGAACGGTGGCTGACGAAGTCGAAGCCCTACAGGCCAAGAATCACTCATTGGAGCAGATCGCGGTTTTGGTTCGAGCAAGCTTTCAAATGAGGGAATTCGAAGAGCGTTTCATCACTGTTGGAATTCCCTATCGGGTAATCGGTGGTCCAAGATTCTATGAGCGTCAGGAGATCCGCGACGCGATCGCTTACATGCGGGTGATCAACCAGCCAGAGGATGACCTGGCATTCGAACGTATTGTCAATGTCCCACGCCGCGGGATTGGCGCGGCGACCATGCAGACCATCCATCATTTGTCGCGGGCCCAGTCAATTTCACTTTTGGAGGCGGCGCATCGTATTGCGGGAACCGATGAATTACGGCCACAGGCACGACGTGCCATTTCTGGATTGCTGGCTAATTTTGACCGGTGGTCGTCACTTGCAGAAACCACTGACCATATCGAGCTGGTCGAAACTGTCCTCGATGAATCGGGTTATACTGAAATGTGGCAAAGGGACAAATCGCCAGAGGCGCCGGGCCGATTGGAGAATTTAAGGGAACTCATTACAGCATTGGAAGAGTTTGAAAACCTTGCTGGTTTCCTTGAGCATGTAAGCCTTGTAATGGAAGCAGGTCAGTCAGATGCTGGTGAAATGGCAAGTCTAATGACGCTGCATGCCGCGAAGGGTTTGGAGTTCAACACAGTGTTTCTTCCAGGTTGGGAGGAGGGCGTTTTCCCAAATCAGCGTACGCTGGATGAAGGCGGCGCACCGGCTCTTGAGGAGGAAAGGCGGCTCGCCTATGTCGGGTTAACGCGTGCCCGTCTCAATGCACATGTAAGTTTTGCCGCAAACCGGCGTATCTATAATCAATGGCAGGCCTCAATCCCATCCAGATTTGTCGAAGAACTTCCGCAAGAACATACCGAGTCAGTAACGGATGATGGTCTTTACGGGACCTTTCCCGCTACCACGGGATTTGAAGATGATGCCGCGGCCGAGTGGGTATCTACTGGTAGAGGGCCAGGATTTCAACGCATGCAGGCATCGCGGTCTCACGGCAAATCCGATGGCGTGATAGATGGTCAGGCGAAAGTTGTCGAAAGCCTTCCGCAGCCGGGTGGCGTAGAACGCGGGATGCGCGTTTTCCATCAGAAATTTGGCTATGGTAAAATAGTATCGATTGACGGGAATAAACTTGAAATCGAATTTGAAAAAGCGGGAACCAAGAAGGTAATGGACAGTTTTGTAGAGCCCGCTTGAATTCATGAACACCGAACTGTCCGATAGCTGGCAAATAATCTTTTACATTGCGGATAAAGCGCATCTGTCGATTTTCGAAACTGCATTATCGCCGTTGGTAGACGGTATAAGCATGGATCAAGACGCTAGCTCTAAAGGACGGCGCATTGTTGGATTTTGTTCTGTTGAGCCAGAATTCGACGAGGTGGATTCACGGGTGCGTATTTCTGCAGCGGCTGCCGGAATTGATGCTCCGAAAGTCGACATTGAAACGGTGGCGGCGACGGATTGGGTGTCTTTATATCAGCAGCGAACACCGCCCGTGACAATCGGTAATTTCTTTATTTATCCAGCGCATTACAAAGACCCGCTTCCGTCAGATAAAATTGCGATAACGCTTGAGGCCGGTCTGGCATTTGGCACCGGGGAACATCAGACAACCGAGGGCTGCCTGCGCAACCTGGAATCGCTAGCCGCCTCCGGATACGTGGTAAGAAAAGCGATCGATGTCGGATGTGGTTCGGCCATTCTGGCGATCGGATTGAGCAGGCTTTGGCCCGATGCATCGGTATTTGCGTGTGACATAGACAGCACGGCTATAGAAACAGCATCTGAAAATATCAGCATCAACGGATGCGAAAAGGTTGTCGCTGTAATCCAAAGCGATTTCTATGAAGCGCCACGAATATTGGACGCTGCGCCATTTGATTTGATTGTCGCAAATATCCTGGCAGGACCTCTTATAAGTTCTGCGGCTGAAACCGCAAAACAGCTATCGAATAACGGCAGGTTAATTTTATCTGGCATTCTCAAGGACCAGACGACGGAGGTTATTGATGCCTACGAACGTGCTGGTTTGATCGTGATCGAACAGGATTTTGTAGACGAGTGGGCAACCATCAGTTTCACAAAAAAATCATGCCCCGTGATTAGGCAAGGGAAAGCTGGTTTTTCACGAAAATTCCTGAATACTTGAAGGCGCATGGCAAATATCGAGAAAGATCTTCAAGACAAACTGCAGACGTTGCTGGCCGAACACGGTTCGTCCATCACACTGGATGAGCTCGGCGATTTGGTTGAGGGAGTCCTTGCGGCCCCGGAACCGTTTGATTCAACCGGTTGGACGACGCTCGTTGCCGAAAACCCGAGTGACGAACTTCGAGACCTTCTGAATAGTTATAAGACAAACTATTCAGTTGGGAATTCTCAGCCGCCATTATCACCTTCTGATCGGATCGAAGCACTTCGTGCACAAATCTCAAAGCTTGAACTCGATGGGTTCTTGGTGCCGCTTTCTGATGAACACCAATCAGAGTTTCCTTCCAAGCGCGCGCAACGGTTGGCTTGGTTTACTGATTTCACGGGGTCGGCCGGTCTGGCGGTCGTTTTGCAAAGCAAAGCGGCTTTGTTTGTTGATGGACGCTATACGCTGCAGGTTCGCGAGCAAGCCGATCCTGATATTTATGAATATTGCGATATATCGAGAGATCCGCCCGGCGCGTGGTTATCTAAAAATGCCAAAGCAGATATGCGGATTGGCTATGACCCCTGGCTACACACCAAAGCGGGCCTGGCACAGCTGGAAAACAAATGTAGCGCGATGGGGGTCCAATTTGTTCAGGTGTCAGACAACCTGATTGATGAAATTTGGACCGACCAACCACCAGCACCACTCGCACCGGTGTACCCGCATCCCGTGGAAATTGCCGGGCGCTCGGCAACAGAAAAAATTGATGAAGCAGCGGCAGCAATTAGGAAAGAAGGCGCCACGGCAGCCATTTTATCTGCACCTGACTCGATCGCCTGGCTTCTCAATATTCGTGGAGGAGACCTACCGAATACTCCGGTGGCCCTTGGATATGCCATTTTGAATAGCACGGGCACCATTGAGCTATTTATGGATCAGCGAAAATTAACGCCGATGGTCAAACAATCTTTTGGCAAAAAGATTTCTGTGCGGCCGTTGGACCAGCTAGGCGTTGCTTTCGCCACGCTCGGTGCAGCTGGTGCGTCCGTAGTGGTTCCGACCTCCGTCGCTCCTGTTTCGATTGTAAATCAACTTGAGTCCGCCGGTGCCGTAATTGTCTCGAAGGACGATCCCTGCGTTTTGCCGAAGGCGTGTAAAAATTCGGTAGAGCTCCAAGGTGTCCGCAATGCGCATATCCGTGATGGTGCAGCTTTGTGCAGATTCCTGGCCTGGTTGTCCGTGGCGGGCCCTACCGGCGACGTCGATGAATTGTCGGCAGTCGATAAGCTCTACAGCTTGAGAACGGAGGGAGAAAACTTCAGAGGGTTGTCTTTTGATACGATATCCGGTGCCGGTCCGAATGGCGCAATTGTTCATTATAGGGTAACGCCCGCTTCGAACCGGAAGTTGACGCCTGGTTCCTTGTATCTCGTTGATTCAGGCGGTCAGTATCTCGATGGTACGACTGACGTTACGCGGACGGTTGCGATTGGGAGCCCAAGTGAAGAAATGCGGGATCGCTTTACACGCGTTCTCAAGGGCCACGCGGCAATCGCCAATGCCTGCTTTCCGGCCGGTACAAGTGGCGGACAGCTTGATTCATTAGCTCGACAACCTCTTTGGGATGTTGGATTGGATTTCGATCACGGGACTGGCCATGGCGTTGGTGCATATCTTGGCGTTCATGAGGGGCCTCATAGGATCGCAAAGCGTTCCGCGGATGTACCCTTGCAGCCTGGTATGATCGTTTCCAATGAACCTGGCTACTATCAAGAAAGCGCCTATGGTATTCGAATTGAAAATCTTGAAGTCGTTAGAGCATCTTCGGTCGCGAAAACAGATGCGGACAGCAGGGACATGCTCAAATTTGAAGCGCTCACGCTCGCACCCATTGACCGAACTTTGGTGGAAACCTCAATTTTGACAGAAAAAGAAATCGAGTGGCTTGATTCCTATCACGTACGCGTCCGGGAGACGATTGGACCGCTGGTTGATCAGAAGACAGCGACCTGGCTCGAGGAAGTGACCAAACCTCTTAACATCTGAGATGTCTGACCGTTAGATTTGATGCGTAGTTATTTTTCCTTCATTGGCCAGAATGCCGGGTTCCTGTCATTTGGCTTCCTTCTGGCTTTCTTGTCCAGCTTCGGTCAGACCTATTTTGTTGCCTTGTTCGGTGCTGATATCCGCAATGAATATGGTCTAAGCCACGGTCATCTTGGTCTGATTTTTTCCCTAGCGACGCTCGCGAGTGCAACCTGCCTGCTCTGGGCCGGGCGGATTATCGACCGCGTCGATCTTCGCTTATACAGCTTCTTTGTTGTATTGGCGCTTGCAGCGGCATGCGCCATCATGGCAAGCGGCAGAGGTATTATCGTTCTATTTGTCGCCTTCTTCGGATTGAGGTTCTGCGGCCAAGGGCTGATGGGTCACACGTCGCAGACTGCAATGGCCCGGTATTATGATAAAGGGCGTGGCAAAGCTCTCAGCATTGCCAGTTTGGGTCATGCTTTTGGCCAGGCCTTTCTGCCCTCGCTTGTCATTGTCATGATTGCCTATTCGGGTTGGCGTGGCGCGTGGGCATGGTATGCCATCATATTACTGGCCGTTATGGTGCCGGCGGTACTGTTCCTCCTCCGAGGTCATCAGGAGCGGCACGACCGTCTTATGAAGCGCCTAGACTCCCAAGAAGCGGAAAATAGCGGTGAGGCGGACGGCGGTGCAGAATCAACGCGCCAATGGCAGTTGAACGAAGTTCTTCGACACCCAACATTTTATTTTGTGATGTGCAGCGTGATTGCGCCGGGAATGTTAATGACGGGGTTACTGTTTCATCAAATACATATGATCGAGACCAAGAGCTGGGATCTTACGTGGTTCGCGGCCTGTTTTTCCGCGTTTGCACTATTTAGCGTAATTTTTGGCATAGCGTCGGGCCCGATCATTGATCGTTACTCGGCGAGACGGCTAATTACCTGGTATCTGATACCTATGGGCGTGGGTATTATGGCGCTCGTACTATCCGATCATCCGCTGGCCGTCCTGGTCTGGTTTGTATTGTCGGGGGCGACAAGTGGCCTCCACCGGTCGGTTACCAGCGCGTTTTGGGCTGAGGCCTATGGTGTCCGGAATTTGGGGGCTATTAGGGGCTTTGTTTCAGGTATTTCCGTGTTTGGCACGGCGATTTCGCCGGTCCTATTCGGTCAGATGATTGACGTTGGAATATCGGTCGAACTTATCGCGGGACTTTGCGTAATATGGATTGTTTTCGCAGTGCCTGCGACCTGGTTGGGATTGAGATTTCTGACTAGGACTAATTAGCGATTAATGCGCGCCAGTCTTCCTCACTAAGAACCGTCACGCCAAGATCCTTGGCTTTGGTTGCCTTTGAACCTGGGTCCGCTCCGACAACAACATAATCGGTTGTCTTGGACACCGATCCTGTAACCTTGGCACCCAATGCCTCTGCTGTTGCTTTTGCCTCGGCGCGGCTAATCGTTTCCAGTGTGCCGGTAAACACAACGGTTTTACCGGCTATCTCTGAGGCGCTGGTATCGGGTTGCGCTGCATCTTCCACATTTAGGGAAGCTGCCAAATCCTCGATGATGGCGACGTTTTGCGGCTCGCCAATGAACTGCACAATATCGTCGGCCATACTGATTCCAATACCATCGATGTCGCAAAGACCGTTGAAGGCATCGCCAACCAGTTCGGGTTTTTTGGTTTCCTCTGGTTGGTTCTGACGTTCCGATGTCGCCTGTTTCATGGCCGACATCCATTCGTCAAGGGAGCCATAGTGGAGGGCAAGTTGTCTGCCCGTGGCCTGACCGACCTGTCGAATGCCGAGAGCATAGATAAATCTCTCCAATGCAATCGTTCGTCGCTCTTCAATTGAAGAAATGAGATTGTCCACGGATTTATCGCCCCAACCCTCACGCTGCCGTAAAAGCTCGTGTTTCTCATGCAGGCGGAAGATGTCTCCCGGTGATTTGATCAATCCTTCCGCCTGAAAGGCATCAATATGCTTTCCACCTAAACCATCGATGTCGAAGGCTTGACGGCTTACAAAATGTTTTAGCCGTTCAAGATTTTGAGCCGGGCAAATCAGCCCTCCAGTGCATCGAATGACCGCTTCTCCGGCTTCTCTAACAGCAAGGCTTCCGCATTCAGGACATCGCTCGGGGAATTCATATGGTTTGCTTTCAGTAGGTCGTTTTTCGGTGAGGACTTCGACAACCTGTGGAATGACATCTCCGGCACGCTGGATAACAACGGTATCTCCCTCACGAATATCCTTGCGCTCGATCTCGTCGGCATTATGCAGTGTCGCACGGCTGACAACGACACCACCAACCGTGATCGGTAAAAGATTGGCGACCGGCGTCAGCGCTCCGGTACGACCAACCTGGATAGTGATCTCCTCGAGGACTGTTTGCGCTTTTTCCGCCGGAAACTTGTGCGCTATGGCCCACCTAGGAGCGCGGCTTACAAATCCCAACCGTTGTTGCCAATCCAACCGATTGACCTTGTAAACAATTCCATCGATGTCGTAGTCGAGGTCAGTCCGCATCCCGGAAATTTCCTGATGGTAGGCGATTGCTTCCTCAGCACTTTCACAGATGCGAGCATGGGGGTTCACCGGGAATCCCCATAATTTTAGAGCTTGTAGGAAATCCCATTGCGTTTCTGCAATGGCGTCACTGAGTTCTCCCCAGGCATAAGCGAAAATCTGCAATGGTCGCTGCGCCGTAATCGTACTATCGAGTTGCCTCAGAGATCCAGCGGCAGCGTTGCGAGGATTCGCGAAAGTCGGTTCGTCGTCTTTTTCGCGTTGTAAGTTGATATCGTGAAATGCTGTATGACTTAGATACACCTCGCCGCGCACCTCGACGATTTCAGGCATCTCTACAAGGACGGATTTGGGAACTTCGCCCATGGTGGCGATGTTCGCGGTCACATTTTCGCCTTCCTGTCCATCTCCCCGGGTCGCCGCTAGGATGAATTCACCACGTTCGTAGCGAAGAGAAATCGATAAACCATCAATTTTGGGCTCCGCGACAACTTCAATTTGCTCTTTTTCGTCGAGGCCGAGGAAGCGACGAATGCGCGCAAAAAACTCATGAACATCGGCATCATCAAAAGCATTACCCAACGACAGCATGGGTACGGCGTGTTGAACTTTTGCGAAACCGGATGCGACAGCGGCGCCCACTTTGTTTGACGGGCTGTCCTCCCTGATAAGGTTTGGAAAACGTGCTTCGATTTCCAGGTTGCGACGTCGCAAATCGTCGTATTCAGCATCCGATACGGTTGGCGCATCGTTTTGATAATAACGTTGGTCATGTGCGGAGATTTCCTGGGCAAGCCGTTTAAGCTCTTGTGTGGCTTGTTCCTCATTTAGCTCATCTACGGCGATCACCGTTATATCGTCACTCATTCCTTGCTCACTGGATCTTGGTCTGGCTAAGCCGTTTCCCGTTGCATCAGGCTTGCTGCTGCTGCCCGTGCTTCGTCTGTTATCTGTGCGCCGGCCAACATTCTCGCTATCTCTTCCTGTCGATCCGTATCCGACAAGGCGGCGACGTTTGTTGTTGCAAGGCCACTGTCTTCAGATTTAGTGATCTGCAGATGTTGCATTGCGCAGGAAGCAACCTGCGGCGAATGGGTAATCGTAAGCACTTGGACGGTTTCGGAGAGACGGGCTAGCCGCTCCCCGACCGCAGCGGCGACGGCGCCGCCGATCCCGGAGTCTACTTCATCAAAAATGAGGGTCGGTGTCGCATTTGCCTGATACAGCACGACCTTAAGTGCTAGCAGGAAACGTGCGAGTTCACCCCCCGATGCAATACGGGCTAAAGGCCCAGATGGTGAACCTGGATTCGTTGAGACTTCGAAATGAATGCGGTCCATCCCAGATTGATTCCAGTCTTTCTCATCGAGCGCTGCTATCTGTGTCGTGAAGGTTGCTTTTTCCAGTTTTAAGGGAGGCAATTCAGCGGCGACAGCCTCATCCAATGCCGTCGCGGCCTTTCTTCTTTCTTCGCTTAACTTCCTGGCTTTCTCGCAATATGCATTAAATGCCGCGTCACGCTGTGCCTGCAACTTCTGCACGAATTCATCCGCATCATCTATCTGCTCAAGCTTTTCTTCAAAAGTCATCCGCAATTCGGGCAGTTTTTCCACCGGAATATTGTGTTTTCTGGCCATGGCACGAATTGCAAACAGGCGTTCTTCGCAAGCTTCCAGTCTTGCCGGGTCAGGCTCAGCATCCACCATTACCCGACGGAGCAATGCTTCCGCATCGGCTACAGCATCGGAAGCGGTGGAAATCGCGTCCATAACGGTGTCTAGACGACCAGCGGCCGCCTCTACCTCATGTGCAAGAACGCGTTGCGCAGCGGCTAAACGATCTTCAACGCCGTCCCCGTTTGTCAGGGATTTCTCTGCTGCTGCCATAGCAGCGACGAGGCGTTCGCCATTCATTAGCAAAGCGCGCGCTTCAGCGAGTTCAGTTTCTTCACCGGGTTGTGGGTTCAACTCCATAAGTTCCGACAGCGCATGCCTTAGATACTCTTCATCCGTCCGGTTCTTTTCTATTGCGGCAATGGCGTCGGCCAATGCGCTTTCGGCCTCCCGCCAATTGTGAAAAAGGTCCGAAACCTCTGCATTGAGTGGTTTCAGTCCAGCAAACCCATCTAGAGAGTCCCGGTGCGTTGATTGGTCCATTAAACCGTGACTGGCAAATTGACCTTCAATTTCGACGAGCTTCTCCCCAACTTGGCGCAGGAGAGATACACTAACCGGTTGATCATTGATGAAGGCGCGGCCGCGTCCTTCGCTATCCAACGTTCGGCGCAAAATTAGCGGTTCGGGGATTTCGGATACATCAATGTCGTGATCACGTAGAATCCGATAAACTTCGTGGTCTTCCGCGACATCGAATGACGCGGAAACTGAGGACCGCGATAGTTGACCTTCGCCACTGCCATTCATTCGTACCAGGCTGGAGTTGGCGCGCATGCCAAGCGCCAGTCCTAGTGAATCGAGAAGAATGGATTTACCGGCACCGGTCTCACCGGTTAATGCCGTTAAGCCATTTTCAAAGAGGATATCGACTTTATCGATCAGGACGATGTCGCGGATCGTGAGGGAGGCAAGCATCCGATTTTAGAATACCCAGTCCCAAGCACGAGCGAAGAAGCCTTTTTTGTCTTTATTCTCGCGGACGTCCTTACCAGTCATCAGCGCATAGCTGTCGGTATACCATTCACTACCCGGATAATTGTGGCCGAGTACCGAAGCAGCTTTTTTTGCCTCTGCTGTCATACCGATTGCCTGATAGGCTTCCGCAACACGATGAAGTGCTTCCGGCGTGTGGGTTGTTGTCTGATAGTGGTCTATGACGCGGCGAAACCGGTTGATCGCGGCGATATATTCCTGTTTACGCAGATAAAACCGACCAATCGACATTTCTTTTCCCGCCAAATGGTCACGGGTTAGGTCGATTTTAAGCCGGGCGTCTCGCGCATATTTTGATTGTGGAAAGCGGCGTATTACCTCACGAAGGGCTTTAAGAGCCCTTTCAGTTCCCAACTGATCGCGTGAGACATCAGTAATTTGCTCGTAATAGCTCAACGCTTTCAGATAATAGGCATATGGCGTATCGCGATTACCAGGATGCAGCTGAATAAAGCGATCAAGGCCGATAATCGCATCGTCATATTTATTAGCCTCATAATTGGAATATGCCGCCATCAGCTGGGCTTTTGTCGCCCAAACGGAATATGGGTGTTGGCGCTCTACTTCCTCAAAAAAACGCGCGGCGTCGAGATAGGATTCCGCTTCTAACGCGTTCACAGCACGGTTGTAGAGGGCGTTTACTGGGCGCTCGACATACGGAGTTTCCTTGCTACTGCTACAGGCAGTGACGATCAGAGCGAGCAAAACACAGCTTAAGCTTTTTAGTCTGCGCATATTCATCCCTGTTGCGCGGTTTTTAGACAGCCACCGGTCAAACCGATTCAACGATTTTATATCATGGAGCACCCGATGTTCGCCACATCGGAAAGTCTGGTAGTTAAATTTCCTGAAAACCTGGCCGCCAGCCGGTTTTTAAGCGATAGCCAGCTCTGATTCCTGATCCCAGCTATGTGAAACGCCGGGAACCGCAGCGTTCGACATTTCAACATATGACCAGGCATCCTCATTGGCAAAAAGCGAAATCAGAAATTGATTATTGAGGGCGTGACCCGACCGTAGAGCATCAATCTGTCCGATAATTGGCGCCCCAGCGAGATAAAGGTCTCCCACACAATCCAAAATCTTATGGCGTACGAACTCGTCTTCATAGCGCAGGCCGTCGCCATTGAGGATCGTATCACCACTAATTACGACGGCGTTATCAAGAGAACCGCCGAGCGCCAATCCGGCTTTGCGAAGGGCATCTACTTCATGAACGAATCCAAATGTCCGTGCCCTGGCGATTTCTGTTTTAAACGTACCGTTGACCAGACGCATGCTCAGATGTTGCCGGGCAACAGCGGCGTCTTCGAAATCAATTTCAAAAGCGACCGAAAAAGTCTCATCTGGCGTTGCCGACACGAATTTTTCGGCATCCCCAACTTCAATAGGCTGTTCAATTTTAATTGCTTTACGAGGAGAGGCCTGTTCAACCATACCGGCACACTCCACAAGGAATATAAAGGGTGCGGAGCTGCCATCCATAACAGGTACTTCCGCGCCGTCTATTTCAATAATTGCGTTATCGATACCGCAACCGGCAAGAGCAGCCATAAGATGTTCAACGGTAGAAACGCAGGCACCTGACTCGTTGCCAATTGTCGTTGCCATACGGGTATCAACGACATGATCCCACCGTGCGGGGATAATACGATCAGTGCCCTCTAAATCAGATCGATGGAAAACAATGCCCGTATCCGGCGCCGCAGGATTAAGCGACATTGCAACTTTCTTCCCTGAGTGCAACCCAATACCTGTGCAGCCAATAGAGGCTTTTAATGTCTTTTGGAGTACTACCTTGGAATTGCCGGAGGCGGCAGACATGGCTTCACTCGATTCAATTGCGTCCGGCACTCGTTATTTCCTTTTACGCGCTAAGCAATCCAGATGAAGTTAACCCTAACATCCATCGTTAAAGCCCGGCGCATTTGCCTAAATACGAGCCTGAAAAAGGCTCCGGAGGTTGTTTACCAACTTCCCCCGGAGCCCTCAAATCAACAATTGTTACAGAATGTTACGGAAAATCCCTCCAATCAGTTCGCCTGACGTCGAAGAAATGCCGGAATCTCAAGCAAATCTTCTTCGCTTTGCGAGTTTGGTAAACGCTCCTGCGGTTCTACACCCCGTAACTTTGGCTGGGATTCATTGTCGGGACTTGCAGTCGCCGCAGGTTCTGTTACCGGAGCCGGTGTTGGAACCTTGGGAGGTTCTGGCGTGATCTCCTCCGTTTTGGCTTCCGGCGCTTCCACCGACGGCGTTTCCAAAGAAGCCGTTTCGACTGCCGGTTGTTCAGCTTCAGCTTCGGGTTCTGGCGCTGGCTTCGTCGATGGAGCCACCGCTTCTACCGGCGCTTCTGATACCTCCGCAACAGGTTCAGCCGGTTTTGCCTCCATTTTTGGACTTGTTTCTGCCGGTTTTGCAGATTGCAAAGGCGGCATCGTTCCAGCGGTTGGCTCCTTCTTTGCCTCGGGTTCATCCTTTTTTGGCCAGCTGGTACCGGTCATTCTCTGGAAAATGCTCGGGCTACGCTTCTTCTCTGGCGCTGGCGACGCATTCAGTAACTCCGCTTCTCTGAACGGATCAGCAGCTGCGATGGTTTTGGCCGGTGATGCCTTTGCCGGCTCAGCGGGTTGCGGTGGAATGAAAGTTTCATCCGCAACATCGGTAGCGGCGGGATCGTTATTTGATTCGATTGCCTTTGAAGAAACATCTTTCGCGGTATTTTCTTCCGAAGTTTCTTCAACCAACGCAACAATGTCTGTCTGAGGAGAAACCTTTTCCGGCTCGACTTCGCCCTTTTGCACAGGGCTCGTTTCAATTTCAGGCATCGGATCCGGAAGTTTCAAGGCGGTTGCTGTATTTCCGGCTGTCATTGCCGTTGCCGCTGGGGCGTTGGTCGGAATGTCCATGGTTGTAGTTGCCATGGGAATTGGCTCCGGTTCACTAGACGCAGCCGGCTTGGAAGCCACTGGGTCGCTATAGACCTTTAGAACCGGACGCGGGTGCGCGGCTGCGTCGATATCGATACCAGTCGCGACAACAGAGACCCGAATCCGTCCCTCAAGGGAATCATCCAATGCAGAACCAAATATGATGTTGGCATCGGCATCGACCTCTTCACCGATCCTGTTCGCCGCTTCATCGACCTCAAAGAGCGTCATATCGGGTCCGCCGGTGATGTTAATAAGGACACCACGTGCGCCCTTCATCGATACGTCATCCAGCAACGGGTTGGAGATCGCGGCTTCAGCAGCCAACCGGGCGCGTTCTTCGCCATCGGCTTCGCCGGTACCCATCATGGCTTTACCCATTTCGGACATCACGCTGCGAATGTCAGCGAAATCCAGATTGATAAGGCCGGGAACGACCATAAGGTCAGTAACGCCGCGTACGCCCGAATGCAGGACGTCATCCGCCATCGCAAATGCATCGGCAAATGTCGTTTTTTCATTGGCAATCCGGAACAGGTTCTGGTTCGGGATAACAATGAGCGTATCGACGAATTGCTGCATTTCTTCGATGCCAGCATCGGCGATCCGCATGCGGTTTGACCCTTCAAACTGGAACGGTTTTGTCACGACGCCGACCGTAAGCATCCCTTGTTCGCGGGCGAGACGGGCTATGACTGGAGCGGCACCGGTTCCGGTTCCACCGCCCATACCGGCTGCGATAAAGACCATGTGTGAACCGTTCAGAATTTGTCCGATATCTTCCATAGCTTCTTCTGCCGCGGCACGGCCCATATCCGGACGCGATCCAGCGCCGAGACCATGCGTAATGGCCCGGCCAAGCTGGACCCGGCGGTCTGCTAAGGATTGTGCAAGCGCCTGGGCGTCCGTGTTTGCAACAACGAATTCTACGCCTTCCAGCTGCTTGCTAATCATATTGTTGACGGCGTTTCCGCCTGCACCGCCACATCCGACGACGGTAATGCGGGGTTTTAAGTGATCGTCCGCTTCGGGAGTTGTGAAGTTAATAGTCATACGAGCCTCCATACATACATTGGGCTGTTACAAGGAATTGCCGCGGCTACGCTGCGGCGATTGGTGGTAGGTGGTGGATAGATAGGGTTACGTAAAATCATCAAAAATTCTCTCTGATCCAGTGGCTGAAACGGGTGAGACGTCCACCCATTCCGGCTGGGATGGCATCCAGCTGATCTCTAACGTCTGCGTGTCTTTCGGCGGCAAACCGGACGAGCCCCGCGCAGGTCGAAAATGCAGGGCCGCTGGTCGCTTCTGCCAGTCCGCCAATGCGCATCGGGCGACCCATGCGAACCTGTTTCTCCAGAACCAGTGTTGCCAATTCCCGAACGCCTTGCAATTGGCTGGCACCGCCGGTCAGAACCAGTCTGCGTCCCGCAATCCGGTCCATGCCAGCGACTTCAAGGCGGCTCCTTACGAGTTCGAAGGTTTCTTCCATTCGCGGTCGGATAATGCCGTTCAGCAAGGATCGCGGCACGTGATTGGGCTGGTTTACGTTTTCTTCGCCAATTAAAGGAACATCAATCAGTTCCCGCTCGTCCGAAGGAGACGGAATGGCACTGCCGTAAAGCGTCTTCATCCGTTCTGCGTGCGACAAGGACGTTGAAAGTCCGCGGGCGATATCGTTTGTTACATGTTGGCCGCCCACAGGAATTGAATCGGCATGTATAACTTCGCCGTCATAAAAGACGGCAATAGTCGTCGTGCCGCCACCCATATCGACGATGGTGACACCAAGGTCTATCTCGTCTTCCACAAGGCAGGCCAGGCCCGATGCATAGGGAGCCGCAACGGCGATTTCGATGTCGAGGTGACACCGGCCGAGACAGTTTGCAAGATTTCGAAGTGTCGCTGTACGTGCCGATATGACGTTGATGTCGACTCCCAACATCTCGGCAAACATGCCGCGGGGATCTCGGATACCGCGTGTCGAATCGATGGAGTAACCGACGGGCAGACAATGGAGAATTTCTTGATCGGCGCCGTGCTGAATACTGTTGCCCTGAGCAAGAGCACGACGCATATCGGTTTCGGTAATTTCCCGGCCGGCGATTGCCAGTTCCACATTGTAGGTTTCAGAAGAAAGGTTGCCGCCGGAGACATTGACAATTACGTCGCGAATTCGCTCTCCGGCCAGCTCCTCTGCAGCGCTAACCGCAGTGAGTGTTGCGTTCTGCGCCGCGTCCATATCTATAACAGCACCCCCGCGAACACCCTTCGACGCATGGTGTCCGATGCCAACGACGCGGACACCACCATCATTCAGCGAATGGGCAAGTAGACAGCAAACCTTGGAGCTGCCGATATCAAGAGCAGCGATCAAACCGGTCCTTGTTTTATTCACGGATCGCCCCTTTCTTGGTTGATGTGCGCTCAACACTCATTTGCTACGTCCTTTGGCCCTTAACCCGCGTTGTCTGTGTACCGAGAACGCCGGGTCGTATTAGAAGTCTGTTTGGCAGGCGCATATCGATCATTCTGATGTCGCGCGCCAAAAGCTTATGCTTGGCGTGTAGTCTGGCGAGCCGGCGCCAGGCGTTATGCGGGTCCTTTTCGGGAAGGCGAACGTTAATTCCGCCTTTGAGCTGCAGATTCCAACGCCGTTTACCGACCAAGGTAGCGGCTGTCACTTTGTCCGCCAGTGATGGTTCACCGGCGATCATTGCGAGGAGGGTCGGAGCAGCCTTGGGCGCGCCATTACCGACTACGGTCAACAAGTGATGAAAACGGCTCAGGGATTTCGTTCTAATTACTGTGCCGGTGGTATCCACGAGGTAGAGGCGCTTTTTGCGTTGCCACAAAACCAACGGTTTTCGTTCAGAGATCTGAATATCGATCGTGCCAGGCCATTGCCGTTTGACGACCGCGTCGCGAATCCAGGGAAGTTTGATCAGGCGCCGCCGAAGCGACGACAAATTGACACCCAAAGTGGGATCGCCGCGATTTATACTTACGGTCCGCATAATTCTGCTATGCGATTCATGCTGACGGCCACGGAGCAGCACGCTGTCCACTCTTAAACCCTGCTTTGCAGTATGAGAGATTGCGCTTTCCCACACCATGTCCAGGCCGCGGGAAATAGTGCCGCTCTGCCAGAGGAAGGTCGGGCCACCTATTACGATAGCAATAGTGGCCAGTACACCGCCGGCTTTCGCTGTAGGCCTGACCCAACGCGGTGCAGGCTTCTTCCGAGTGGTAGTGGATCGCTTCCGCTTCCCCGTATTCATGTCGGGGTAGCGAGCACGGTGCATGAGTTCCATTAACTTCCGCATGCGGCGTTCTCCACCATCCAGGAAACCAGTTCACCAAACTCAATCCCCGCGTGCGCGGCTTGTTCGGGTACTAATGAGAGGGGTGTCATTCCGGGCTGGGTGTTGATCTCAAGCATTGTGAGATCGCCCGGATCGGACTTGGTGTCATCGTAGCGCAAATCTGCGCGGGTAACGCCACGGCAACCCAAGAGTTCATGTGCTTTGACGGCATGTGCCATGGCAGCGTCATAGACTGAGTCTGGGATCGGGGCAGGGACGATATGGGTAGTCCGGCCTTCGGTGTATTTTGCTTCGTAGTCGTAAAAACCGTCATTTGTTCTCAGCTCTGTTACGCCAAGAGCCCGGTCTCCCATGACGGCAACCGTAATTTCCCGGCCAGGAACATATTTTTCGACCATGGCCTTGTCACCGAATACCCATTGTTCTTTTGTCAGGGTCGGCCCATTTGTCCCATCGCTGACGATCTGGACACCCACGCTTGACCCTTCATTCAGCGGTTTCACCACATAGGGCCGTTCCAGAACATCGCCTGAAAGGATTTCATCCTGACTCGCAATAACGTGCTCCGCGCAGGGTATGCCCGCGTTCTCAAAAAGACGCTTAGCCATGGGTTTGTCCATCGCGAGGGCAGACGCGAGAACACCGGAATGGGTATATGGGATCGCAAGTAGCTCGAGTGCGCCCTGTATACAGCCATCTTCGCCAAAACGACCATGTAGCGCGTTGAATATTACGTCGGGGGCAGGGGACAATGCCGATATCACAGCTGCCAAATCGGTGCTGACATCTACTGTGAGGACCTCGTATCCTTTATCACGCAACGCTTCAGCGACCGCATTGCCTGATATCAGGGAAACCTCCCTTTCAGAGGATATACCGCCCAGTAGTACTGTCACCTGTTTACTCACGATTGACCCCCAGCCGACGGCAAAGCGCCAATACGTTTAATTTCCCACTCGAGATCGACGCCCGTCTCATCAAGGACACGCTGACGCACTTCTTCGCCCAAACCCTCAAGATCAGCTGCCGTCGCCGATCCGGTATTGATAAGGAAGTTGCAGTGGGTATTCGAAACCTGAGCACCACCGCGTTGCAGACCACGGCAGCCCGAAGCATCGATCAGTTCCCAGGCTTTGTGTTCTGCTGGGTTTTTGAAAGTACTACCACCGGTACGCTCTCTGATTGGCTGTGAGTTTTCTCGCGCCGTCGAGATGTCGTTCATCCGGTCATTGATCACCTGAGTGTCTTCCAGCCGGCCTTGAAGAGTGGCCGACAAGAAAATCCAATCGTCGGGTGCGGTGGAATGGCGATAAGAGTAACCGAGGTCGTTTGACGTTACAGCGTGAATTCCACCAGATCGGTCAATCGCAGTAGCATCCAGTAAGATATCTTGGATTTCTGATCCATAAGCACCGGCATTCATTCTGATAGCGCCGCCAATTGAGCCAGGGACACCACTCAGGAATTCGAGCCCGCCAATACCCCAGTCTCTGGCACTGCGGGCAACAGTGATATCCATGGCGCCTGCTGATGCGGTAACTATGTCGCCATCGTTGGATATGTCGGAGAAGGCGCGACCCAGCCTTATCGTTACGCCGGGAATTCCGCCGTCGCGAACGATCAGATTGGAGGCTCCGCCAAAGACGGTAACGTCGATGTCACTCGGCAATCCATTTAAGAACTCTTGCAGATCAGTTTGGTCCGCAGGTTCGAACAAACATTCAGCATTTCCGCCAACACGGAACCAGGTGAGGCGTGCGATAGGTGCGTCGGCGGTTATAGTGCCGCGCGCCGGTGGCAATCGATCGATCAAGTGCGCGAGTTTTTGGGCGGCCATCATCTTCCGACCTCGCGTACCATGGCGTCGTCACCAAATATTGTGTCGAGCGCACTCGGTAATTCGTTCGCCCAAGCTGTAATGTTGCCAGCACCGAGACAGATAACCATGTCACCGTCTGTGCCGATTTCCTTGATAAGACCTGGCAGCGCATCGGCGTCCTGGAGTGGCACGACGTCGCGATGACCATGCGCTCTCAGCCCGTCGATCAATGCGTCGCGATCTATGCCTTTGAGGGGTTGTTCACCTGCCGGATAGACATCAGCGACCACCACCGTATCCGCATCGTTGAAACAGGTGCAAAAATCTTCAAATAGATCTTTGAGCCGAGAATAGCGGTGCGGTTGGACGACGGCGATTACACGACCACGTGCGCTTGCGCGTGCGGCCGCCAATACAGCTTCAATTTCCACGGGGTGATGTCCGTAATCGTCAACGATCGTGATCCCGTTACTTTTTCCTGTAACAGTGAACCGCCTCTTTACGCCTGAGAAGGCTGCCAGCCCTTGACGGATGGTTTCCGCTGGCGTGTCCATTTCCTGGGCTATCGCCACAGCTGCCAATGCGTTCTGAACGTTATGTTTACCGACCATGGGTAGGGAAACGCGTTCCAGACGAGTTCCCGACATCGCCGAACGACCGGAGAAAACGATATCGAATTCCGCGTGACTTTCGCTTGTCGAAAGATTCTCAGCACGAATATCCGCCTGTGCGTTAAATCCGTACGTAATAATTTTTCGATCGGAGACCTGGGGAATAAGTGCCTGAACCTCAGGATGATCGATACATAAAACGGCTAGGCCGTAAAAAGGAATATTGGCGACGAAGGAAACGAAGGCCCGGCGGACTTCGTCAAACGAGCCGTAAAAGTCGAGATGTTCAGGATCTATGTTCGTTACGACGGCGATTGTTGCTGGCAGTTTGATAAATGTACCGTCTGATTCATCCGCTTCGACGACGACCCATTCACCCTCGCCCAAACGAGCGTTTGTACCGTAGGCGTTGATAATCCCGCCATTGATGACCGTAGGGTCTGTGCCAGCAGTATCGAGCATAGCTGCAATGAGCGATGTCGTAGTGGTTTTTCCATGTGTGCCGCCAACCGCAATTGCCCATTTCAGGCGCATTAACTCGGCAAGCATTTCAGCGCGGCGCACGACGGGGATGTGTCTTTGACGCGCAGCGACAAGCTCGGGGTTATCCGGTTTGATCGCAGAGGAAACGACAATTACCGTCGCTTCGCCAAGGTTATCGTCGCTTTGGCCGATTGAGACAGGAATGCCCATCTCGGTCAGCCGGTTGACGTTGGCGTTTTTCGCGATATCGCTGCCCTGGACGGAATAGCCAAGATTATGCAGGACTTCGGCAATGCCGCTCATGCCGATTCCGCCGATACCACAGAAGTGAATTTTACCAATGGAGAGGGGCAATGTTCTCATGCGGCCGCCCCTTGTTCAGCAACTGGGTTGGCAGCAGCCTCTACAGCGTCTGCTAGTTGGTCTGCGGCGTCCGGCCGGCGGTGGTCATCTGTATTCGCTGCAGCCTCTGCAAGTTTTTCCGGCGAATTCATAAAATCTGTGAATTTGGCTGCAATCAATTCAACCGTAAAACTCGGCTCCGGGATGCTCCAGCTGGCGCCAGTATCAGCTATCGCGGCCGCATTGGCGGTTTGGTGGTCATCCATTGCGTGAAGATAGGGGACGAGTATGGCAGGGCGGCGCGCCGCCATGAGTTCAGCAATTGTTGAAGCGCCTGCGCGGCCGACGACCAGGTGCGTTTCCGAAAGCCGGTCCGGCATATCGTCGAAATAAGTTTTGAGGACGGTCGTGATATTCGCTCGGGCATAAACAGATTCCACGCTTTCCAGATCTTCCGGACGGCATTGTTGTGTGACGTGAAGCCGTGAGCGTTGTTCTTCGGTCAGTTTGGCCAACGCCGCAGGAACGACGTCGCTCAGGACTCGGGCGCCCTGGCTGCCGCCAAAGACAAGAAGATTGAACGCGTCATTTGGCGCAGGCGCAGGATATGGTTGCTCGCCAATTGCAGAAATTTGATGGCGAACCGGGTTGCCTGTCATAACAGTTTTATAAGCCGCTTGCGGTTGGATGCCTGCGACACGGTTAAACGAGGTGGCGATGGTCCCCACGCGAGATGCCAGCAAACGATTGGCGCGTCCGAGCACCGCGTTTTGTTCATGAATGACGGTCGGTATTCCGATTTGTGTTGCTGCACACATCGAAGGCACGGATGGATAACCGCCAAATCCAACAGCAACAGCGGGTTGGACCCGTTTCAGGAGGGCGCGCGCCTGCAGCAAACCAACGCCTAATTGCGTGAGCCCCTTGAGTTTGCTGCAGGCGCCGCCACCAAGGCTCGCCGCCTTGATATGGTGAACCTCTGTTCCTTGCTGTTTGTCGCCGAATGCTGTGCCGCGTTCATCTGTTACGAAGGCAATTGGCCAACCCCGCTTGCCGAGAACGTCCGCCAGGGCCAGCGCCGGATATACATGACCGCCAGTACCACCAGCGGCGAGGACTATCGGGCGTGATCGTGTAATCGCACTCATAGACCAGCCTCCTGACCAATTCGGCGGCGTGTCAGCGACAGGACCATGCCGATACAGAGCGCAATCGAAACGAGTGAAGAGCCGCCGTAGCTGATAAACGGCAGCGTCATACCTTTGGTCGGCATCAGATGGAGTGTTGACGCCATATTGACGAGGGCTTGAAGCCCAAACTGGACGAGCAATCCCGTTACAGCGAGAAGAATGAAAAAGTTGGTTTCCTTGATGACGCGCGAGAAACCGCGGAGAACGACGAATGCGAAGAGCCCGACCATTATCAGGCACGCAATCAATCCAAACTCTTCTGCAGCGACAGCAAAGACGAAGTCCGTATGGGCATCCGGCAGTACTGATTTGACGGATCCTTCGCCAGGTCCTCTGCCCAGGACGCCACCATTCATAAACGCTTCCATCGAGCGCATAACCTGGTAGCTGTCGCCAGAAGAGGGGTCGATGAACCGGTCAACACGACTGGCCACATGAGGAAGTAAGAAATACGCCGCAACGCCGCCACCAATTCCGAGAGCGATAAAGCCAGCGACCCAAATTAGGGGTAAGCCGGCTAAAAAGAACTGAGTGAACCAAACTGCTGAGACGACAACCGTCATACCGAAGTCGGGTTGCAATAGGAGCAGGCTTGCGACCAGCCCATACAAGACAATGGCCGCAACCTTACCGGTTTCTTTGCCATTCTCACCGCGTATGGCAAATAGCCATGCTGTAACCACAGCGAAGGCGGGTTTGATAAATTCCGATGGCTGTAGCGAAAGACCAGAAATGTTGATCCAGCGCCGCGCACCCTTGATTTCAGTGCCAAAAAAGAATGTCGCAATAAGGAGCAACAGGCTCAGTACAAAAAGGCCAACTGCAAAGCGGCGAATTCCCCGGGGTGACATCAACGAGACGCCAATAAGGGCGGCGATAGCGATTGGTAAATAGATCAGCTGACGTTGCACAAAGTAAAACGAATCAAAGCCAAGCCGATCAGCGACAGGCGGACTCGCGGCCATCGTCATTATGATTCCAAACCCAATGAGTAAGGCCACCGCTGCAAGCGTCCAATGATCGATCGTCCACCACCAACGTCCCAGTAATGAGGTATCTGTTCTGGTGAAAGCCGTCATCGCGCCGGCTCCGCAAGATTGGCCACGAATTGTTTGAATGCGTCACCACGGGCCTCGAAACTTCGCCATTGGTCGAACGAAGCACAGGCCGGGGAAAGCAGTACGATCCCGCCGTTGCGGCTTGTTGAAGCGGCCGTTTTAAAGGCTTTCCCAACAGCATTTTCCAAATCACCGCATTGGGTTACAGGTATTTGGCCAGCTAGCTCTTCTTCGAACTCAGACGCAGCTTCTCCGATCAAAAAAGCGCCTTTTATGTTCTTTAGGAAGGGGGTAATGGCTGACAAACCATCTTCTTTTGCACGACCCCCGGCGATCCAGAAAATTTCGTCGTAACACGCAAGTGCGCGTGCAGCGGCTTCGCCGTTGGTAGCCTTGCTGTCATTTACAAATGTGACGCCGTTGATCGTATCGACATTTTCAATTCGATGGGGCAGGCCGGGATAACTCAGGATTGAGCTCGCGATAATGTCTTCGCTAATGTTTAGCGAATGGCATACCGCTGCGGCAGCAGCAGCATTCTGACGATTATGTTGACCTGGAAGACTGCCAGCTTCCGACAGGTCACAAATTTCGTTTCCGGTAGGGCCATAAATCACTGAGCCGCTTGCATAGAATCCATTGGCACATTGTTTCGACAATGAGATCGGAATAGCGGTCCAGCCAGCGAGAGCGGAAATTTCGCCATAAAGATTTTCGCCGTTCTCATCGTCGACTCCGATGACAGCAATCTGGTCAGCAGTTGCGTTCTTTCGATTTCGGAAGATGTGGCGCTTTGCCTTGATATAGCCATCCATATCGCCGTGCCGGTCGATATGATCGGGACTAATATTAAGGAAGACTGCGATATCAAATGTCGCCTGTTGTGTCAGGTCGAGTTGAAAAGAGGATAGTTCGAGCACCATGATTTCATCATCGGCTGGTCGCTCGAAACCCAGGGCAGGGGGTCCAAGATTTCCGCCAATCTGAGAGTTAAGACCGGCGGACTCAAGTATGTGGCCGACGAGCGCAGTCGTCGTGCTCTTGCCGTTTGTGCCGGTTATGCCAACAAATCGAGTTGTCGGGCAGGCCTCGACTAGAAGCTCTATATCACCAATGATTTGACGATTATTTGCTTGCGCTTTTTCGACAACGGCATGCGGATTGTGAGTCAACGGGATACCAGGGGCCAAAACCAGAGCGTCGACCTCAGAAAAGTCCAGCGCGTAGAGGTCCTGTGTTTGGATGCCGTCGAGATTTGCTTTTTCGCGTTGGTCGCTATTATCGTCCCACGCAAGGACGTTGGCGCCGCCTGCAGACAAGGCACGTGCAGCTGCAAGGCCTGAAGCCCCCAAGCCGAAAAGAGCGATTGTTTGGTCGCGACGGGTTTCTATCTCGATCACACGCTCCTCATCGCAGTTTAAGTGTGGAGAGGCCGATCAAGGCGAGGATCATTGCGATAATCCAAAACCGGATGACAATGGTCGGCTCCTTCCAGCCCTTTTTTTCAAAATGATGGTGAAGCGGCGCCATGCGGAATACGCGGCGGCCAGTCATTTTAAAGGAAGCGACCTGGACAATGACTGAAACAGTTTCCAGAACAAACAGGCCACCAATTATGGCAAGCACAAGCTCATGCTTGCTAATGACACTTACTGTGCCGATTGCGCCACCGACTGAGAGTGACCCGGTGTCACCCATAAAGACCATCGCAGGCGGTGCGTTGAACCAGAGAAAACCCAGGCTAGCGCCAACAAGTGCGCCGCAGAACACAGTAAGTTCGCCAGCGCCTGGAACGTTGTGTACCTGCAAATAGGCTGAAAACACCTGGTTGCCGACGATATAGGTGATCAACGCCAGGCAGCTGGCAACGATCATCGCCGGTACAATGGCCAGGCCATCAAGACCATCTGTCAGATTTACTGCATTGGAAGCTCCGACCATCACCAGAGCGGCAAACGGAATAAAGAACCAACCGAGGTCGATCAGGAGATTCTTGAAAAACGGTACCGCAAGACCGGTCGATAATGGATCCAGAGCGATCTCTGAAATCCACCAGGCGACAGCGGCCGCGATGGCGATCTCGGCAATGAGTTTGATTTTTCCTGGTAAACCGTCAGAGGAACGTTTGGAGAGCTTCAAATAGTCATCGGCAAATCCAATAATGCCGAAACCAAGCGTTACAATGAGAACCGCCCAGACATAGCGGTTTTGAAGATCTGCCCAAAGTAGTGTTGCAGTGCAAACCGCAATCAAGATGAGCAGTCCGCCCATTGTGGGCGTACCCTTTTTGGTCAGGGGGTGGGTTTCAGGTCCATCCTCACGAATTGGTTGGCCCTCGCCCTGTTGGCTCTTTAGCCAGCGGATCAATGGACCACCCAGAAGGAAACTTATAATCAGGGCCGTAAGAACAGCGCCGCCTGTTCTGAAGGTCAGATACCGGAAAAGATTGAAAAGACCGAAGTCTTCTGCCAGCGGAAAAAGAAAATTATACAACATGACTACGCGGCCCCATTGAGTGCTGGTCTGGATTTATTTGCAGGTTCGTTATTCAGGGCGCTCAGTTGATCGACGACGGTTTTCATGCCGCTCGCGAGCGACCCTTTAACCGTAATGACGTCCCCCGCGCGAACTTTGTTGCTGACCACCGGTCCAAGGTCTTCGGCGGATTCTCTATAACCACCTTTTAGTTCAGCTGGCAGAGCATCAAACATGGCGGCCATGTGTTCGCCACAGGCGTATACCTTGTCTATCCCGTGCTCAGCGATGACGTCTGCCAATGCGAGATGATACTCAGCCGATCTGGTCCCAAGTTCACGCATGTCTCCGAGAACCGCGATACGTTTTGCACAAGGCCCAGGCCGGGTTGCGGCGAGCGTGTCCATGGCTGCACGCATGGAGGCCGGATTAGCATTGTAACTTTCATCGATTATGGTGAAGGTGCTATCGCTCAGCTCAATGATGCGCCGTTCTCCGCGGCCAGCGATTGGTGATAGTTCGCTTAGCGTCTTGGCTGCGGCTGCAATGTCGGCATCAACTGCACTAATTGCGGCCAAAACAGCGAGGCTGTTCTGAACAAGATGTCGGCCCGGCAGACCAAGGCGGTATCCAAATCTGCGGCCGCAGATCACAGCTTCCACATTATTGCCGGAGCAATCAGCAACACAGGTGATAAGGCGTGCATCCGCTTCAGAGTTTTCACCGAATGAAAGTGTTCGATCAACATTCGGTTTCTTTGCGCTTTTAGCGAGTCTAACGAAAAGCCGATTGTCGCGATTTAGAATTGCTGTTCCACCGTTCATGCCGGCGAAAATCTCGGCTTTGGCGTCGGCAATACCCTCAATGGAGTCGAAAAATTCGATATGAGCCGGTTCAACCGTTGTAATGATTGCTACGTGTGGTCGAACCATTTCTGAAAGGGGTGTGATCTCGCCGGCATGGTTCATACCGATTTCAAAAACCCCGTAATCCGCATCTTCCGGCATACGCGCGAGGGATAAGGGTACACCCCAATGGTTATTATAGCTGTGTGCGCTCGCGCTTGTTTTTCCTTGTAAAGTCAATGCATTACGGATTGCATCTTTGGTTCCGGTTTTCCCAACGCTGCCTGTAACCGCAATGATTTTGGCTGAGCTTCTGTTACGTGCCTCTGTACCCAGCGCATTGAGCGCATCCATAGTGTCTTGCACTTCAACGACAGGCGCGTCTTCAGGAAGTCCGGCGGGCCGGTTGCTGATGAGTGCTGCAGACGCACCGCTATTTAGGGCTTGGACAACATGATCATGTCCGTCTACGCGTGGACCCTTGAGCGCAATGAAAAGATCGCCCGCTTCAATGGTCCTGCTGTCAATGGAAACGCCTCTAGCGGACCAATCAATATCGCTACGCCCGCCGGTAGCGGCACAAACTGCATCGCGGGTCCACAATTCCTGGGTCACTGGCTTCGACCCTCCATGGCATCGGCCACTGCGCGCGCTACCTCTGCGTCTTCAAAAGGTAAAACCTGATCGCCGACGATCTGACCGGTTTCGTGGCCTTTCCCTGCGATGACGAGAACATCGTCTTTCGCCAGATTGGCTATAGCCTGCTTGATGGCCTCTGCACGGTCCCCGATTTCAATTGCATCCGGGCAATTTGCCAAAATCTCCTGTCGAATGGATGCAGGTTCTTCGCCACGTGGATTGTCGTCAGTTACGTAAACCTGATCGGCGAGGTCGCGTGCAACAGCACCCATTTGTGGGCGTTTGCCTTTATCACGGTCGCCACCGCATCCGAAAACGACCAATAACTCATTACTAGTATGGGGTCGCAAAGCCGCAAGGAGCGATGCCAGTGCATCGGGTGTATGGGCATAATCGACATAAATTGGTGCGCCGTTTTCGGCATGAGCAACCAATTCAAGCCGCCCAGGTGGGCTTTGAAGTTCGGGTAAGAGCGCAATAACCGCGTCAATGTCGTCGCCACAGGCAATTGCAAGGCCAAGTGCGCAAAGTGCGTTACGCGCTTGAAATATGCCGGGCAAATTCAGTTCGACTTCATAGGCCTTGTTTAGAACATTTAGGCTCAAACGCTGACCGTGCGGTGTAGCCTCAATCTGTTCTATGCGAATTTCATCGGCGGTACGGCCATAGCCAATTACCTGGAGGCCACGCGCGTGCGCTATTGAAGAGAATAAAGGAAACTCGTCTGAGTCCGCGTTTAGGACCGCTGTTGCATCGTCCGGCAACACGCTGTCAAACAGCCGCAACTTCGCAGCCCGATACACATCCATGCTGCCATGATGATCGAGATGATCGCGTGAGAGGTTGGTGAAAGCGCCTGCGGTGAGTTGAACACCGTCCAGCCGGAATTGCTCCAGACCGTGGCTCGACGCCTCGAGAACAACATGATCTACGCCGTCTTCGGCCATGGCCCTAAGTTCTCGGTGCAAGGTGACAGGATCAGCCGTCGTCAATCCAGCACCGGCGGCACTGTCGGTGGAAACTGTTGTGATTCCGAGCGTGCCGACCGCGGCAGAACGGTGGCCGAGGCGTTTCCAGATATGATGCGTAAACCAGGCGACAGATGTTTTCCCGTTTGTGCCTGTCACCGCCGCCGCGACACGAGGTTGTTTGTTGAAAAACCGTCCGGCGAACAAAGCGAGGCTGCGCCGCGGATTGTCGACGTCCAGCATCGGGATTTCATCCGCTTGAGGCGGCAATCCTGTACCAGACGGCGCAAGAATCGCCGCGGCCCCTCTAGTCAGCGCGTCGGCAATAAAATCCCTGCCATCAACTTGCGACCCTGGCAAAGCAGCAAAGAGATAGCCAGGTTTGACCGCACGCGAATCCGCCGTAAGTCCTGCAATATCGGGATCGCTGGCGATGGGGTGAGCTCTCATGTCAGCTCCTGCGAGTTCAGAAAGACGCAAGGCGACGTTTCCCCTTCTGCTTCGTGATAATGTCAATCGCCATCTCGCGTTCGATCGCCGGAGCGCTTTCATCAACGGTTTTAACGCCGAGAATGGGACCTATGCGGGAAATGACTTTCCCAACAACGGGGGCGGCTACCCAGCCCCCAGTTGCATATCCAAATGTCTTTTCTGTACCGGTCGGTTCATCGATCATCGCGAAGACGATGTAACGCGGTGCGTTCATCGGGAAGGCGCCAACGAAAGAAGACATAAGCGCCTTTTTCTTATATCGACGGCCAACTACTTTCTCCGCCGTACCGGTCTTGCCACCAACCAGAAACCCTTCTGCGGCCGCTTTGCTTCCGGTTCCCTTTGCGACCACCAGCCTGAGCAACCGTCTAATGCGGTCTGACGTTTTCGCCGAAATGACACGACGGCCTTTGTTCTTCGATCCAGATGGTTTCTTCAGGAAAGTCGGGGCGTGATAGATCCCGCCATTCACCATGGCGCCAACACCTGCTACCAGCTGCATTGGGCTGACCGACAAACCATGCCCGAATGAAATCGTCATGGCGTTTATTTCACGCCACCGGCCCGGAATAAGCGGAGCACCGATCTCGGAGATCTCGACGGGCGAGGGATGGAGGATGCCAATCTTTTGCAGGAAGGCGCGCTGCCGCGTAACGCCGACCTCCAAGGCCATTTTTACCGATCCAATGTTTGATGAATACATGAAGATTTCCGGGACGGAGAGCCAGCGACGCTTCGCATGGAAATCCCGAATTATGAAACGAGACACTTTGATTGGCTTGGTAGCGTCGTAACCGTCGCGGATCGTCACGATCCCGGAATCTAGCGCCATCGCGGTATTAAAGATCTTGAAAGTCGAACCCATCTCGTAGACGCCAAGAGTGGCACGATTGAAGCGTGTGTCCGATTGGATGTCGGCCGGCAGGTTAGGGTCAAAATCCGGCAGCGACACCATGCTGATGACTTCCCCATTCCTGACATCCATGACGATACCTGCGGCGCCAATTCCATGAAATTCGCGCACAGCGGTCGCAAGTTCCTGGCGCATGGCGTGTTGCACCCGGATGTCGATTGAAAGGTTAAGGGGGCTTTTGTCGCTTTGTAATTTCCGATCGAAATGTCTTTCGATACCCGCGAGACCGCGATTGTCGATGTCCGTGTGACCAAGAATATGCGAGACGAGTGCTGCCGACGGATAAACGCGGCGTTCTTCATCGCGAAAGTCGAGACCGGGGATTCCCAGCCTGTTGACCTCATATTTTTGCCGCGGTGTTAAATGGCGGCGGACCCAAATAAAACTGCGGTCTTGCGTGAGCTTGGCGTGTAACGCCCGGCGGTCCAACTCCGGCAAGACATTGGCCAGCTTATTGACAGCCTCCCGCGCGTCTAACATTACGCGCGGATTAGCATAGAGCGATGCCGTTTTGAGGCTCGTCGCCAACAGATTGCCATTTCGGTCGACAATGTTTGCACGCCCGGTCACGAAAGCGGGTTTGCTGACTGAGCGTGAATACTGGGGCTGGCTCTTTTCAACAAACATCGTTACGCCGACCAGTCGAGCGCTTACCACGAGGAATGCCGCTGAAAACAGCGCACCGGTGATCAACAGTCTGCTGCGTCCGGCTTCCACACGTGGTGGAACCGGCGGTTCACGCCGCCGTTTTTTGGGGAAGAAGGGTTGGCGGCCGATCATTGTTTACGCCGAGTTTTGGCGAACAGGGGGGGGACCTGATCGGCCGCCGGGGGATAACTTGTCGCGCCGCTCTCATGGACGGGACGAAACGGAATGTCATCAATTTCAATTGTCTGGTTGGCTTTGACAGGCTCGAGGTCGAGCAACCGTCGGCCCAAATCTTCCAAGCGTGCCGGTTGGTTGAGGTAGCTCCACTCAGCCTTCAAAACATGAACAGCTTCAAGGTTGTCTAATGTCTTTTGGTGGATGGTGGCAAGTTCGCCTTCCATCGATTTGACTTCATATTTCAGGACGAAGAGCCCAATACCGGCTGCGATGGCCAACAACATCCAGATCATCGTGGCGCGTTTGATCATGCTGTTCCTCCGGAATCGGTTCGTCCAAAATTCCAGGGTGCTGCGTCAGTTCTTTCTGCAGTGCGTAGCCTCGCGGAGCGCGCGCGGGGGTTTGCCACAGTTTCACTATCGTCGGGTCGTACGGCGCGACGATTTAACTCTATGAATGTTGGCGGGTTTTTATCCGTATCGTTCTGGGGTGTGTGACGAGACACGCTCGCACCAGAACCGGAGCGATCACGCATAAATGTCTTAACGATACGATCCTCCAAGGAATGGAAACTCACGACCGCCAGACGACCACCCGCGTTGAGAAGCGACTCTGCCGCGTTTAAGCCGCGCTGCAGTTCGCCAAGCTCATCGTTGATGTAAATGCGAAGCGCCTGAAACGTTCTTGTCGCCGGATCAATCGCTTTTCTTCCAGGTTTTGGAGTCGGATAGCAACCGCGAACAATATCAGCGAGTTCAATAGTTCCGGAAATAGGCGCTTTCGCACGTGCGGAAACAATTGCCTTCGCAATCCGGCGCGAATGTCGCTCCTCGCCATATCTAAAAATGATATCGGCAAGCTCACCTTGTTCCGTTTGGTTTACAATGTCGGCAACGGTTGGGCCTTCCATCGACATGCGCATGTCAAGCGGGCCGTCATTCTGGAATGAAAATCCGCGACCGGGTTCATCTATTTGAAAAGATGAGACTCCAAGATCGAGCAATATTCCGTCGACGCAGTCGATATTGTGGGAAGCAAGGAGGTTTTCGATTTCACCAAACTGACCATGAATCATCGACAATCGGCCATCGAATTCTTCGGCAAGAACAGCACCGCGATCACAGGCCTCTGGGTCGCGGTCGATACCCCAAACGCTACAATCAGCGGATTCAAGGAGTGCGCGGCTATAGCCACCTCCGCCAAAAGTGCCGTCTACATAAATTGCTTGTGCGCGTGGGTTTATAGCGGCGATCACCGCTTGCAGGAGGACGGGGCGGTGTGAACCACCCATCAGGTGCCATCTCCCGTCTCGCGCAATCGCGCTCGGAGTGCTGCAACAGAGTCTTGCTGATGTTGTTCGAATGTATCCGGCGCCCAAATCTGGAAACGGGTGCCTCGACCGACGAAGGCGGCGCGATCCGTAATGTTTGCGGATTCCGCCAGTGCCGTTGGCAGCATAATTCTTCCTTCGCCGTCAAAAGGCATTTCATGTGCCATCGCCATGATCGTGTCGATCATGTTGTCGCTTCCGAGGAGTGCCTGTTCAAACTCACCATCCGACATGGTTTTGTCGAGGCGCCGCTGGTTGAGATCCTCGAGCATGGCGCGACCAAAGGCGTCGATGGCGGGGTCTTTAAGAGAGGGATAGGCAATGATGCCCTGATAGGCAGCATCCGATAGGGCGGCACGAAACGGCGCGGGGACCGATACTCGGCCCTTGCGGTCAACCTTGTTCACAAAGGTGGACAAGAAAGACGTCACCTTAAACCCCCGTTCCAAAACCTGTGGCGCCTCTACCCCTGAAGAGGCGTCCAAACCCAGTTCTTCCCATTGTTTCAAATATGGGAATTAATGGGTTATCATGGGATTTCATGGTATGTCAATGGGAACTGCTGCCAAATTGTGACTTATTTCTGCGAAAAATCGCGCTGTTTGAGCGAATTTGAACAAGCCTGGTTAGACAAATTGCGAAGTAAAAAACGCGATTAGAGGATTTTCTCTCTCCAATGAGGCGATTTCTCGATGGTTTTTGGGTATTTCCGTGAAGCCGGTCGTGAGGCGTAATGCAATGCCAGACGGTCTGTAAGCCGGGTTCTGTCCCCGCATGCGCGGTAGATGGCTATTCATCTGGGACGTTCGTTGCCGAACGCCTCACGCGACCCACCCGGGCAACGACACGGAAACATGCCTTTGGACCGAAATCCAAATGTTGCCCCTATTCGGTCTTGCTCCCGGTGTGGTTTGCCCTGCCACCACCGTTACCGGCGGCGCGGTGCGCTCTTACCGCACCCTTTCACCCTTACCCGCATCGCCCTAAGACGAACTGGCGGTTTGCTTTCTGTGGCACTTTCCCTGGGGTCGCCCCCGCCGGGCGTTACCCGGCACCGTGTCTCCGTGGAGCCCGGACTTTCCTCCCTTCGCGGGTTTCCCCGATGCGAAGAGCAGCCATCCGACCGTCTGGCAGACAAAATGTGACCTCCGAGCGTCAGCTGGTCAAGGAATCTTCGCGTAGCCTGCAATTAGGGACGCGGTTTCTTTGTCAGGCGTCCCATCGATCAAAGACGGCCTGAAATGCCGCTGAAATGCCGAAACAGTGCCGGATAAAGATGCGTTAGGGTCATATCCGATCAGCGTTAGGTTCTCGCGTACGATTTTCTCCGTGATGTCTGATTCACATTCCCCTGAGCTTTGCGTTGGCCAGAAACCAATATTTTTGATCGCCAGCTGTTGCCAAGGAAAAAGGACGCCGGGGTCTTGTTTCCGATCAGGGGCGATATCCGAATGTCCCAGGACGTTCTTGGCCGGGATGTTGTGACGGATCAGAATTTCCGATGACAGTTCGATGAGAGAAGCGATCTGCGCCTCGGAAAAATCCCGATAACCCCATTCATGGCCTGGGTTCTGGAGCTCTATACCGATGGATTGTCCGTTGATATCGGTTTCGCCGCGCCAATAACTGGCGCCCGCATGCCAGGCACGTTTTTCTTCATCCACCATTTTGTAAATCGTACCGTCTTCATCGATGAGATAATGTGCGCTGACTTCGGCCGCACTGTCGCACATTCTTTCCAATGATATTTCCAGGCTCTGCATACCGGTATAATGCAGGATAAGTTTGTCCACCTCGCTGCCGGGCGCGCGATCACCAAAATTGGGAGATGGATGATCTAACAGTTTCATTGGCTATCGTTTTGCTCTTTCGCTGGAGCCGTTTCCGGTGCAACAGATTTGGGGCCGCGGAGAACGATAACGGCTACGCCAGCAATAGTAGTAGCTGCACCCAGTGCGAGCTCCCAATTCAACGTTTCATCGAGAATTATAATCCCAAATACAATTCCGAGAATGGGGACCAGCAACGTAAAAGGGACGACCTGATTGGTTGGGTAACGCGGTAAAAGGCGATACCAAATTCCCTGACCTACAGCACTGGCCATCAGCCCCATATAAAGGATACCCATAAGTGTCGTTGTTTCCGCCCTCATAAACGCATCCCACTGACCGCTTTCAAATATCCAGGAAATCAAAAAAGCCATCGGTGTACTGAAGATACATATCCAGGCATTTACGGACATAAAGTTCACCGTGCCGAGACGCCTGATTTGAATGCTGGCTATTGAGAAACACAAGGCGGAGATGATCATCACCAAAAACATATCTAAATAGCCTTCGAGCTGGGGTATGCCGGATATTACGGTAAGGCCGATGAAGGCAATAATGACCCCGAGAATTCGGCGCCATCCAAAAGTCTCTTTGAAAACGAACCAGGCAAGCAATGCGGCGAAGGGAACTGATGCTTGCATCGCCAAGGCGCCCGTTCCCGCTTCAATAAATTGGAGGCCGACGAGGGCCAAACCAAAATGCAAAATGCATAAGGTGAACCCGATAGAAAGTAAGGGGATCACCATCCCCTTAGGGGATTTAACAAACCAAACCAATGCAAGCGATGCGACCGCTAAACGGAGCCCCAGTAAATAATAGGGAGGAATTTCAAGCGCACCGGTCCTCATGGCAATAAAATTACCGCCCCAGATCGTCATAACGACCAAGACCAAAATTAAATCGATTGGTTTCATCGATTAATGATAGCTGGCCGGTGGATCACGTCATGCCGCGTTGTTTTGCAATTTCGTCATAGGCAGCATTGATCGTCGCAATCTTTTCCGTTGCCACTTCAATAAAATCTTCGGGCATCCCCTGGGCGACAAGCGTGTCAGGGTGATGTTCCCTGACCAGATCACGCCAGGCCTTCTGAATTTCTTTGTCGCTCATGTCTCTGTTTACACCAAGGATCGTATAAGGGTCGTCCATCGCAGCCCCCATATGGGCGACACGCATTCTTTGGAATGTCGCCTCATCGAAGCCAAAAATGTCTGAGCATTTTTTTAAGAAATCGATTTCATCGGGGTGGGAAACACCGTCGGCAGTTGCAATATGGAATAACCCTCCCAAAAGTTCCTCTAGGACAGCTGGGTTTTCGCGAAACAGTCTCGCTATTTGTTTCGCATAAGGTTCAAAGCCACGTGAATCTTTTCGTGCCTGATCAAAAACGCGTCCGACATTTTTGATTTCGTCAGGTGGGATATGGAAGATTTGTTTAAAAGCGTCGACCTCGTCCCGCGTAACGGTGCCATCTGCTTTGGCCATTTTTGCTGAAAGAACAATCACGCCAATGGCAAAAGTCGTTTGCTTTGCCAGGCTAGGTTCATTCTCATCACCCGGTTCGCCTTTTAGACGGTCATAGGCGTGTCCTGCCAAGCCTCCGAGCAGGGCGCCGAGAGGGCCTCCCATCATCAGGCCTGCAGTACCGCCCAGTATTTTCCCCCAAATCGCCATTCTGTATGACTATCGCAATCCGAGTTTACCAACTCCGGGCAATCTAATCGCAAGGTCTCCGGGGTCAATCCCGAACGACAGGCCAAGAATATTAAACTCGATACCTTCGTCAGCAGACACCAATACGCCAAGAGCCCCTAATATTGAGAACTGAGCACCACCTCCACTTGGCGCTTTGCCGAAAAAGGAACCGCCTGGCAGATAATCTTTGCCGATTGCCGTTGGTGGTAAATCCACAGCCAGCTCAGGTACATTTCTGGTTACAAAGGCGGTGAATGTATTGCTGTTGGGGCCAGGCCATGTCGTATAGGTATCGGCGTAAGGGTATGCCTTTACGGCCGCCCTAATATTTTGAATTGCACTCGTCGCCTTTTCCCCACGTAAATCCGACAATAATTCAGGCTCGGCACCAAACCAGTACCGGTCCGGCTCGTCATTATGGATTTGAAGAGCGCTGCCACCACCAAACGCATACCAGCCCATAACCTCGTAGACCGTGTATTCTTTTGCATTTTTCGGCTTTATGAAAATCCATGTGTGGACTGCGAAGGCACCACGCCATGAAAAAGCACGGGCGGCGTAAACCTGTACAACTGCGTCCGGATGGGCACCAGGTTTTGGAGCGATCCCACTACTCTGACGTGTAGCTGTTCGCCAATCCCTAGTCACGCCCTCGCCTCCGATTGCCACGGCAACCGGGCCGGTTAGCAAAATCAATATTAGGCTTACACTTATTCGAACCCATTTCATATGAATCGACGTTATCATTGCTGTTGCTCAACAACAATAAACAACGGAATGATGTCGAAAATTTGACCGGCTAGAGCTCTAGTAAATCGTCGATGGCGTTATCGTCCATCGATGGTCTCTCGCCATTGGCCAATGCACTAACGACATCCATCAAACGTTGGAGGGTTTGAGACGCGTTCGCAGATTCATGGGTGACAAGTTCCCGATTACCACTTTTTACGGCTGTCTCTATTCGATCAAGATATTCGGGGATTTGACTGTTCAGCCGTTCGACGGTGGTCTCAAAGGGAATTTTGAATTCGGATGGGGCTATCGCGTAGGCTTTCATCGCCAGTGTGCTATATGCAAATTGGCCCTCCGCAAAGTATTCCTCATAGGTTTTTGGGGTCCACGCCCGCGCATCATCCAAACAATCAGGCCTTTCCGGAATCAGATTAAGGAGCAAGACCAATTCACTAAAGTGGTTCAAATAATCTGTCGCGAGGAAAGACTGTTCGTTGATGTTGGTGCCGGCTAGACGTGGGCGTAGTAGCGCTGCGGTCGAAAGACTAGCTGACGTTTTGTTTTGGGCAGTGTGCGCCGCACGAAACATTGTAACCACTGTCGTAATTGGAACGGGTTTGGCAATTTTTACGGGTAGTGGTGATTAAATAGTTAACTTCTAAAAAACTAAATTTTATACGAAACGGTTCCGGAAGGGCTTTCATTAAGGTATGGCATAGTTCCAATGTCTGATTTTGAAGCCCTTTCTCCAGCAATGTTACGCGCTGGTTGTCGCGACGGTTCTTTTGATGGGCCGACATCGGGCCATGCCCCAGGTTTCGTGCAAGCGAATATGGTGATTCTGCCATCGGATTATGCCGATGAGTTTCAGGCATTTTGCGAAAAGAATCCGCAGCCATGTCCTATACTTGAGGTGTTGTCGGTCGGCAATTTCCAATCAGAATACATCGCACCTCAGGCGGACGTACGAACCGATTTGCCGCGCTACCGGGTGTTTCGTGACGGCGTTGCGGTCGAAGATCCAACGGATGTTCGAGAAATCTGGCGAGACGACTTCGTCACGTTTCTACTGGGTTGTTCCTTCGTTGCTGAAGCAGCATTGTTGGAAGCGAAGCTGTTGTTACCGCACATTGCAGAGACAGGATTTGTACCGATGTACCGGACAACGGTGCCCTGTAATTCAGCAGGACGGTTTGAAGGAATGATGGTGGTATCGATGCGACCCTTTACGCCTGAAGAGGCAGAACGTGCTGCGGAAATAACAAAACACTATCCAATGGCGCACGGCGCGCCAATTCACATTGGTGACCCAGAGGCATTGGGTATATCCGATCTGTTGAAACCGGAGTTCGGGCAGCCGGTGACAATGGCTGAAGGGCAGGTGCCGGTTTTCTGGGCCTGCGGTGTCACCCCGCAGGAGGCCATTCTCAATGCCAAACCACCAATCGCAATTACCCATGCGCCGGGACATATGTTTGTTGCCGATATCACTTCTGAGTCGACGCGGATATAATAATTCAGAAACCACAGGGAGAAGTTGAATGCTTCCAATGCCTATAGGGGACTTACACGCGATCGCTGATGACCTTGCAAAAACCGGTGATCGGGTCCGCGTTCTTTGGCAACAACCGGATTCGTTGGCATTCGTTGCGCGTGGCAGGGAGTATCGAAGCGAGTTTCATATCGACCCTGCAGATGAAGTGATGTTTATGATCAAGGGTGAAATGAACCTTCATTACCGGATGCCCGATGGCACAGAGGAAATTTCCGTTCTCAAAGAGGGTTGTTGTATTTATACAGCGGCGGGCATTCCGCATTCGCCGCGGTTTCCACCTGATGCCTTTTTGCTGGTAATCGAACGCAAGCGGCGGGAGGGGGAAATAGACCGCTTCCAGTGGTTCTGCCCCGAATGTGATGATTTTCTCCACGAAGAACAGTTCGTGGTCAGTGATTATAAATCTGATCCAGTATCAGCGGCCTATCGAAATTTCTTCGAGTCAGAAGAACGACGTACCTGTAATTCGTGTGCCCATGTCATGCCCAATCCGTTTGAGGAATAGTAAAATGCCAAAACAAATCATCACATCTGCATCCACTCCCACCACCGGCTTTACAGACAAGTCTACGCCATCGCCTTTGGCGCAAGGAATACGTTGGGGGAATATGTTGTTTCTTTCGGGACAGGGCGCGCTTGATCCTGAAACGCGTGAGGTTGTTTCTGATGATATTCAGGAACAGACGCGACAAACGTTAAAGAACATAGAAGGTGTTCTGGAAGCTGCGGGGGCGACGTTCGCAAACGTCGTCAATATGAGGGTTTGTTTGCGTGACGAAACCGACTTTCAGAAATTCAACATCGCGTTTACCGAGTATATGCAAGGCGAGAAAGTTACGCGGACCTGTATCGGCGGAAGACCGCATCGAAAAGGAATCAATGTCGAGATCGATTGTATCGCGATGTTTGACTAGTCCGATTTACGAGAATGTGAGATGCGGCAGGCAAGTTTCGGCGATATCCATATCGATCGACTGATTGAAGTCGAGGGTCCGGGCTATGCGCCAAACATGTTCTTTCCCGATGCTACGATAGAGGGTTTCAAAGGCGAGATGGAATGGCTTTTGCCGCACTTTTGGGATGTTGCGGCGGAAACTTATCTTCGGGCCATACAAAGTTATGTCGTTCGGACGCCGCATCACACCGTGCTGGTTGATGCGTGCGTAGGCGCCAACAAAGAGAGGCCGTCTTCGCCTTCCTGGCATCACCTGAATTCCTCTTGGCTGGATCAGTTGAGAGCAGCCGGCGTTCAACCGGAAGAAGTCGACTACGTAATGTGCACGCATTTGCATGCCGATCATGTGGGGTGGAACACCAAACTTGAAAATGGCGAATGGGTGCCGACATTTCCCAATGCCAAGTACGTATTCCATAAAGGCGAATACGCGTACTGGGAGAAGGTTGGCTATGAAGCAGGCGGGCAGGGTTCGCAGGACGGTTGTTTCTTGGACTCCGTTCTTCCTGTCATGGCTGCCGGTCAGGTGGAGCTCGTCGATACGGACTTTGCCATTGATGATCAATTCACGCTTGATCCGACGTACGGGCATTCTCCCGGACATGTTTGTATCGATCTCAATGCCAACGGGCAGCATGTGATCATGTCGGGAGATGTTTTACATCACCCAATTCAAATAGCTTATCCCGAATGGAATAGCAGATTTTGTGTCGATGCTGATATGTCTCGCGCTAGTCGAACCAAATTTGTTCATAAACATGCCGACACAGATACGCTGCTATTGCCAGCGCATTTTGCCAGCCCCACCATGGGCCGGATTGAGAGTAATGGCGAAAGATGCAAGTACCAACTTGCAGACAGTTAGATGGTGTCGGATACACTTCTCGCGGACGTAAAAAAGGTACTTGGTGAACGCGTTTCGACATCCGAGGTGGTACGGATGCATCACGGGACGGATGAATCTCACCATGAGCCAGCGCCGCCTGATCTCGTCGTATTTCCTGAAACAAGTGACGAGGTGGCCGACATCGTACGCCTGTGTGCGTCCCATCGGACACCTGTAATTCCATTTGGTGCCGGAACCTCTCTTGAGGGCGGTGTCGGGGCAATAAATGGCGGTGTTTGCATAGATTTATCGGGCATGAATCGGATTGTTCAGATAAATGCCGATGATCTCGATGTGACAGTCGAAGCAGGCGTCACACGAAAACAACTCAACCAGCATCTTCGGGACACAGGTCTATTTTTTCCGATTGATCCCGGCGCGGATGCAACGCTCGGCGGGATGGCGTCAACGCGGGCGTCAGGTACCAATGCCGTTAGGTATGGGACGATGCGGGAGAATGTCTTAAATGTAACGGTCGTTCTGGCGGACGGAAAAATCATAAAGACTGGAAGCCGCGCCAAAAAGTCGGCAGCAGGCTACGATCTTACGCGCATATTAGTCGGTGCTGAGGGGACCTTGGGCGTGATTACGGAGCTCACAGTGCGGTTGTATGGTGTGCCCGAGGCGATATCGGCGGCGGTATGTGCGTTTCCCTCTGTTGATGCTGCGATTCAGTGTTGCATTGTGACGATGCAGTCCGGAATACCGGTTGCCCGAATGGAATTGTTGGATGCAGCTCAAATGAAAGCCTGTATTGAGTATTCTGATCTCTCTTATCAGGCTGCTCCCACATTATTTTTCGAATTCCATGGTTCGCAATCGGCCGTGCGCGAACACGCCACGACCGTACAGGAGATAGCGGCAGAATATGATGGCAGCGAATTCAAATGGGCGGAAAAAACGGAAGATCGCAATCAACTTTGGCAGGCACGTCATGACGCGCTTTATGCTGCTTTAGCGATGAAGCCGGGTGCGCGAGCCTGGTCGACAGATGTATGTGTGCCGATTTCGGGTTTGGCCGAATGCATCGCTGAAACCAGAAAGGATATCGAAGCGTCGTCGCTACTGGCGACAATGGTGGGGCATGTCGGTGAAGGAAACTTTCACGTTATCTTTATACTCGACCCGAACGATACGGCTGCATTTTCTGAGGCGCAGCACATTAACGACCGCATGGTATCGCGGGCTATTGCAATGGATGGAACCTGCACTGGAGAACATGGCGTGGGGATCGGCAAACGGCGATGTCTTGAGCAGGAGTTCGGCGGCGCACTCGACACGATGCGTTTGTTGAAACAGACTTTGGATCCTTTAAACATCATGAATCCAGGCAAGATTCTCATTTAGTACGATAAATTCGGCCCAAAAACAGTGCATTATCGTACGATATAACCGTTTCAATCCGAGGCGATCACGCTTGCGATCTACTGCGGAACTGATTAAGTCACAATAACCGGTTCTTTGAGTAATTTGACTATGCGTAAAATTTTAATCGGCATAGGTGTATTCGTAGTCCTCATAATTGGGGCTGCTATTGTGGTGCCAGGTTTCATCGACTGGAATCGGTACAAAGGCGAGATTCAATCTCAGGTGAAGCAGGTCACCGGACGCAACCTTGTCATTGCAGACGATATTAGTCTGACCATCCTTCCCGAACCGCGTCTATCAGTAAAGAACGTCCGGTTTGCAAACATTAAAGGCGGGTCATCCAGGGATATGGTGAAGCTCGCCGCACTCGATATTAGGGTTCGCGCGTTACCGCTTCTGCAAGGACAAATTGAAGTAGCATCCATTAATTTGATCAATCCAACCATCTTATTGGAGCGTCTGCCCGATAAACGTGTGAACTGGGATTTTTCACAGTCAAAGAAAGAAAATCGAAAAACTTCTGTTCACGGCGCTCCAAATCGGGTGGGCGGATCCACCCCAGATGTTCAACTCGACAATTTGCTTTTACAGAATGGCACAGTTGTCTGGCGGGATGGCGTTGCGGGGACTGAAGAACGCCTGACGAATGTTTCGTTACAACTCGGAGCGCGTTCTCTAAATGGTCCGTTTAACCTGAGAGGAGAAGCGCTGCATCGTGGCGTAAAAGCCGCAATTGAGACGGCAATCGGTGAACTCAGACCGACTACTGCTGCCCCGGTCTCCGTGATTATTACCTTGCCCAATGCCGGTGCTAAGGCGCAGATCAGCGGAAGTCTTGTCGCTGTTGGTGCGCCGCCGCGTTTTACGGGTAAGGTCAACTTGAGCGGTAAAGATCTCTTTAAAACTTTGAAAGCGTTTGTCGGTGACGCTTCAGCACTCGGAAATTTAAAACAGCCCTATTTGTTAAGGGCGAATGTGAAGGGAACAGAAAAGGCCGTATCTCTTTCAGCTATTGATATCGAGGCAGGTGGTACGAGGGGCGCTGGGAAATTCGATATCACGTTAGGAAAAAAGCCAAAATTATCGGGGAAACTTGCTGTTACGAGGGTGGATCTCGATTCTTTGCTCGCCGCAAAGTCAAAAGCGAATTCGGAATCAGCCGCAAAGGGTGTTGCTTCAGGAAGGCCGAAATCGAGAAATTCTCAATCGAAGCAAAAATCGAATAACAAAGGAAAGTCGCGTAAAGCGAAGCGTGACCAGTCCGGTTTTACGCTGCCTGATCTGGATGGTTCGTTTGATTTAACAGTCGATGCCATAACCTATCACAAGCGAAATATACGCGGCGTAGAGCTTTCAGCCCTTCTCGCGAAAAACACACTACAACTAACACGAGCCAGAATATTGCTTCCCGGTGGCGGCGAAACAAACTTGACTGGCGTGCTTGGCGCCTTTCAGGGCCGTCCCAGCTACCGAGCGAATCTGGATGTAAAATCCGATAATTTGCGTTCATTTCTTACGTGGTTGGGTATAGATGCTACGAGTGTGCCGCCTGATCGCCTTCGAAAATTTTCTATGTCGACCGCACTCCGCGGCGATGATCAATCGGTCCAGGTTTCAAGTGTCAAAGCGCGGCTTGACGCAACGCAGATTGATGGTGCGGTCACATTGGCGCTCCGAAAAAGGCTGGCATTTGGTGCAAGTGTAAGTATCGATAAATTTGATATCGATGCTTATCGAACTTCTGAGGTAGCACAAAAACGTGCCGGAAAGCAGACAACTCGGAAATCGACAAAGTCACAGAGGGTACGGAGAAAAGGCACCGCTAAAAATTCAGGCAATACGCGTCAGGAATTACCGAAGCCTCTGGCAGTGCTGACCGGTTTCGATGCAAATTTGAACATGCGTGTTGGACGTTTGACGGTTAACAAAACTCCCGTTCGCGATTTGCGGTTTGAAGGAACCCTGTCGGGCGGTTCGCTAAAAATTAAGAACGCCTTTGTCCGCGATGTCGGGGGGATGCGTGCCACCATCAAGGGAGAACTGGGAAACCTTGCCGGATTTCCAACGTTCAAGGGAACGATTTCAGCTGATGCAAGTGATATCGGTGGATCGCTGCGGTTACTTGGTGTAACGCCATCACCAGCTGCGAAGAAATTGGGCGCTCTGCGATTGCGAGGAAAAGCAGATGCGAGCGCTGATAAAGTAAAGTTGGATTTGTCGATGAATGCTGTCGGCGCAACGACATCACTCAAGGGAACAGTGTCAGGTGTGCAGCGTAATCCCGAGTTGAATTTGACCCTCAGCTCCCAGCACAAAAATTTTTCGCAGTTTCTACGCAAATTAGGCGGCGGTGCCGTAGCTCAAAACCTCGGGCCATTTCGAATGGATTTGCGGGCGAAGGGCGGCTTAAAGAAAATTGCTGCGGACCTTCGTTTGAAAGCTGCTGGCGGCAGTCTGTCCGCCAATGGCACCGCAAGTCAGATACTTGTGGCACCAGTGTTTGCTCTCAATGTCGCCGCCTCACACCCCTCGGTACGGCAGTTGGTTCGACATTTTGTGCCGGACTATCGACCTGCGGGCGGTTCAATCGGGCGATTTACGTTGAGTGCGGCACTGAGTGGCGGAAAGCAGAACTATGGTTTGAAAAACCTATTGGTAAATGCCGGTGATTTGAAACTTAAAGGCAATGGTAAACTCAATACCGGAAGTGCTCGGCCTAAGCTGACTGCAGAATTTACTGCCGGACAAATCAACCTTAATCCATTCCTGCCTCCGAAGGCCCGTAAGAGCGCCCAATCGTCGCGCAACCGATCGTCGCGGCGCGTGGCCCCCGGTTCGCGCAAAAACACCTCACGCGCCAAGCAACGATCCACGACCAAACCCTCTCCGTATTCGACAAAACGCATTGATACTGAGCCGCTTGGTCTCGTCGATGTCGATGTAGCTATCAACGCCAAAAACCTTCTGTTTCGTCAGTTTCGGGTTGATGATCCAGTGATTAAGGCGACCCTTACAAATAAATTGCTGGCGATTAAGGAAGTAGCCGGAAAAATGTTCGATGGTTCTTTTTTATTGAACGGGCAGTTCAACGGGCGTCAAACCCCCAAACTTAGCGGTCGCGTACGTGTCTCAAAGGCAAATGTCGGCAAGGCCCTGTTCCAAACCGGCACTTTTGATATTAAGGGCGGGATTACCGACATCGACGTAAATGTCAGTACTGCTGGTATCAGTCAGCTTGCGATGGTTCGTGCCTTAAAGGGCAGCGGAAAACTTTCCTCGCGCGATGGTTTTGTCACAGGTTTCGATCTAAAAGCAATTAGCGACCGTCTCAAGAATATTCACGGCGTTATCGACCTTTTGACGTTGTTTGGGTCCGCTATGTCGGGAGGCCAGTCCCGTTTTTCGGCGTTAGATGCGACATTTAAAATTGATAAGGGCAATGTCCGAACCAATGATGTTTTACTGAAGGCGGAGGCCGCAGAGGGGCGCGCCCAGGGATTTACCAATTTGCCGAATTGGCACATGGATTTTCGTAGTCAGTTCCGATTGACGGAGCATCCCAATGCGCCGGCTTTCAAAATGCGTGCCGTCGGTGAAGTTGATAATCCGAGACGATTTTTCGATTTCAAAGACCTGCAGTCATATTTGCTTCAGCGCGGAATAGGATCACTCATTCGTAAAGTCTTCCCAGGTTCCCGTTCGCCACAACCCGGCAGCCAGCCAGGAACTTCGCAACAGCAAAAACCACCATTGCAAAAACAGGAACAACCCAAGAAACCGCGACTGGAAGACATCATCCCGGGTGTCTTGGATCAACTTTTAAAAAGCCGATAAGGTGTTCTAGCTCATTGGTTCTTGCAAACTTCGCAAGACATAGACGCGAAGCGCGGACGAAAGGTTGCCCTCCCGCCCACGGTCAATTTCGGTAATAAGACTGTTGAGAGATCGTTTTTGCGCTGTTGCGAGATCTGACAGTGCCTGCCAAAAAGGCTCTTCGAGAGAAACGCTTGTTTGATGTCCGGAAACAACAACGGATCTTTTAACGGGAGCATTCAAGAAACCAACTCCTGAAATATATTGTAACGTATCGTAGCAGAATTTGTGATGTTGGTTCATCGCTGAGAATTGTCCTGTGACTGGGCAATTTGATCGCTGGTTTTAAAAGAAAGAGATAGGCCTGAATGTCTGGAAGAGTTGAAGCACGACTAAAGGAATTGGGAATTGAGTTGCCGGAGGCGCTGGAGCCGAAGGTCGCAAAAATCAAGGGTTCGAACATTGCAGGCCCCTTTTTGTATATTTCAGGGCAGGTTCCACAATGGAATGGTGATATGCCCTACATTGGCAAAGTCGGTCGCGAATTTAGTATAGAGCAAGGTTATGAGGCAGCTCGTCTATCGGCATTGAACGTAATCGCTCACGCCAAAAAAGCGCTGGACGGTGATCTTGATCGGGTCGTGAAGCTTGCCAAGCTCAAGGGATACGTCAACGTAACTTCTGATCTCGCCGAGGTGGCGGCTGTGGTCAATGGTGCCTCTGAGCTAATGGTGGATGTGTTTGGGCAGGAGGTCGGCGCGCACGCAAGAACCGTCGCTGGCGTTTCCTCGATGCCCTTCAACGTAGCTATCGAGGTGGAAGCAGACTTTCTTATTGAATAGCGCGTTCGCGGGCGAAAGCTGCAAGCGACTGCCACGGTGCAATATCCCAATATCTGATCGCCAAACCCGATGGCGAAGGCAACACGAAAATACGGGTTTTACCAATGGTCTCGGACTGCAGACCGTAGGGCATATTTTTTTTGCTAAAATGTGTTTTGAAAAATACTTGCGCCGACCGTTTTCCAACGAATGCAAGCGCCTTTGGTTTAAATTTGGAGATTTCATCCAAAACACGATGCGGGTCGTCTGCGTCCTTCGGTAATGACGCATCGCTTCCATAAACGTGTTTCGCCATATCGGTAAAGCCAATTCCAAGTGCGGGGAGTAAGGAATACTCCTCCGGCGCGAAAAGGCGGGGCGTAAGGCCGGTCTCGAAAAGAGCAGGCCAAAACTTGTTGCCTGGACCAGCGTAGTACGCCTGCTTTTTCGCAGAGACGGTTCCGGCGGCGCTACCACAAAAGACGACCAGGAGGCCTTTTTCCAATAAATCAGGCAGTATTGGCGGTGGCGAATCGGTCGTTTCATTCATGCGCCGAATATACGGCAATCAGGCCTCAAGAAAAAAGCGCGCCATGTGGCGCGCCATTCTGCGAAAAATATTAAATTACTAAGCGGCCCATTTGAGTTCCAATCGTCCCCAAATCTCCCTAAGTGCATGAACCAGCCTATCCATATCGTCATCGCTGTGGATGGGGGAAGGTGTCAGACGTAGCCGTTCTGTTCCCTTTGGTACAGTCGGGTAGTTTATCGGCTGAACATATATTCCGTATCGCTCAACAAGATCATCGGTAACCTGTTTGCACAGGATAGGGTCTCCAATCATGATCGGCACAATATGAGAAACTGAGGGCATTACCGGAAGACCAGCATCCGCTAGCATTCGCTTTAAAGTCGCTGCGCGCTCCTGATGAAGATCGCGTTTCTCTTGGCCATGATCTCGCACGTGTCGCACGCTTGCTGCAGCGGCTGCTGCTACAGCGGGTGGCAATGATGTCGTGAAAATAAACCCGCTGGCATTGGACCTGACAAAATCGACGAGCTTTTGAGAGGCAGCGATATATCCACCAATAACACCGAAGGCTTTTGCCAGAGTCCCCTGGATGACGTCTATTCTTCCCATCTGTCCATCGCGCTCAGCGACGCCGCCCCCACGCGGCCCATACATTCCAACGGCGTGAACTTCATCGATGTACGTCATTGCACCGTATTTATCGGCAAGATCGCAAATTTCGGAAATAGGCGAGATATCGCCATCCATCGAATAAACGGATTCAAAGACGATGATCTTTGGCCGTCCGGGTTCAATTTCTAACAGCAGGCGTTCCAGGTCCTCAACGTCGTTATGTTTAAAGATACGTTTTTCAGCGCCACTATGTCGTACACCCGCGATCATCGAGGCATGGTTAAATTCATCAGAAAGCAGGACGCAGCCAGGCATGTTTCCGGCAAGAGTGGCAAGTGCGGCATCATTGGCGACGTAGCCGGACGTAAACAGTAATGCGGCCTCTTTCCGGTGCAATTCGGCGATTTCGCGTTCGAGTACGACGTGTTGGTGCGTGGTTCCGGAAATATTGCGCGTTCCGCCTGACCCCGCTCCAACTTGGTCGACGGTATCTTTCATAGCAGCCAAAACATCAGGATGTTGGCCCATCCCTAGGTAGTCGTTACTGCACCAAACTGTAATTTCGTTGGTTTCGTCGCCAGTATGTCGGGTTGCATGGGGAAAGTCGCCTACGTGACGCTCCAGTTCTGCGAAAATGCGATACCGTCCTTCTGCCTTGAGCTTATCGATGGCGTTGCCGAAGAAACCTTCGTAATCCATACCATTTTTCCCAATACAGTCGCCCGACTGACCATATAGATAATACAAGGCCTCTACTCCCCCGAAAAGTTAAGATTCTGATCTCTCACATTGTTGTTATGGGAATGGTTAATGTTTCCTTTAAGCTAGGAAAAATAGGGGTTACGAGGCCTTTTTTAACCAATTTTCCGTGTCTTCCAGTGCTGCGGCAAATCGCCTCAACATCTCCTCAATTTCAGTTTGGTTAATGACCAAGGGAGGCGAAAAGGCGATCCGATCTCCCAGCGCGCGAACAATCAGACCGTGGTCGAGCGTCCGATCCAGCAAGTACGGACCTACTTTTAAGGCGGATGGAAAAGCCTCGCCGGTCTTTTTGTCCGAAACAAGTTCAATGACCCCCAGCAACCCCACACCGCCAGCTTCGCCGACCAACGGGTGATCGCGAAAGGCCCGAAGTCCGTTCTGCAGATGCGGGGACTTCCCACGAACGCACTGCACGAGGTTCATTTCCTCGTATATATCCAACGTTTCAAGCGCGACCGCAGCCGCTACAGGATGACCGGAATAGGTAAATCCGTGCCCTAGTGAGCCAATCTCGCTACTTTGTTCAGCAATCGGTTCGTATACGGCCTCATTCATGATGACAGCGGATATCGGTATATATCCGGACGACAGCGCCTTCGCGCAGGTAATAATATCCGGTTTGATATCGAAGGTTTCGCTTCCCCACATATTACCGGTTCGCCCGAAACCGCAAATAACTTCATCAGCGATCATCAAGACGTCGTGTTTTTTGAGAACGCGCTGAATTCTTTCGAAATACCCGGCTGGCGGAATTAGGACTCCGCCGGCCCCCATCACAGGTTCCGCGATAAACGCGGCGACCGTTTCAGGGCCTTCCTGTTCAATTAAGGTGTCAAGGTCCTGAGCACATCGCTCGGCATACTGATCTTCAGTTTCACCAGGTTTGGCGTCTCTGACGAAATGAGGGCATGTTGTATGCAAAAAACGGTCAATGGGTAAGTCGAAAGCCTGATGATTGACCGGAGTTCCTGTGGCGCTCCCAGCGGCGATTGTGACACCGTGATATCCCTTTTCACGGCTGATAATTTTCTTTTTCTCGGGTTTTCCCATCGCGTTGTTGCGATACCAAACGAACTTGAAGGCCGTGTCATTTGCTTCTGATCCAGAGTTTGCAAAAAACACCTTGGACATCGGCACTGGCGATAATGCGAGCAATCGTTCCGCTAACTTGATCTGCGGTGTATGACTCTTTTGATTGAAGCCATGATAAAAGGAAAGCTCACGAATTTGGCGCGCCGCAGCATCTGCCAGTCGTTCATTGCCGAATCCCAGCGCGGTGCACCACAGTCCCGACATTCCCTCAATATATTCCCGTCCTGAATCATCAGTAACGATCACTCCTCGACCGCTTGTTATAACGAGCGAGCCGTCTTTCTCGTTGGCCAGCGCATTGGTGTAGGGATGTAACAAAGCCGCTGAATCACGAGCAGTGAGCGAGTTTGGATTGGTAACCATCTTTACCGACAGTTAGCCGCCGGTAACGCTCATATGACGGGGAACCGAGGGATCTCTCCGTCGGCGGTCAATGATGAAGTCGTGGCCTTTCGGTTTACGGCCGATTGCGTCGTCGATGGTGTTCATCAGGGCGGTGCCATTATCCTTGGCCCTCACGGCAGTTCTAAGATCAGCCGTGTCCTCCTGACCTAAACACATATACAGAATTCCGGTACAGGTAAGACGAACTCTATTACAGCTTTCGCAGAAATTATGGGTCATCGGCGTTATGAAGCCGACCCGTCCGCCGGTTTCCTTGACCTCGACATATCTCGCCGGGCCGCCCGTGGAATAATCGATATCCCTGAGGGACCAGCTCTCATTCAATTTTGCACGGACCATGGAAAGAGGCATGTACTGACCGAGACGGGCCTCTTCGCCAATTTCTCCCATCGGCATGACCTCAATGAATGTGAGATCGAACCCTTCATCCCCGCACCATTGTACTAAATTGTTGAATTCATCGTCGTTGAAACCACGCAGCGCAACGGTGTTGATTTTAATCGCAATTCCGGCACGTTTTGCGGCGTTTAGGCCCGCTTTTACTTTTTCAAGACGGCCCCAACGTGTGATTTCTGTAAATTTGTCTTCTTCGAGCGTATCAAGAGATACGTTGATCCGGCGGATACCGATATCCGCCAGCTCATCAGAAAACCGCTCAAGTTGACTGCCATTGGTTGTCAGGGTGAGTTCGTCTAGAGCACCGGTGACAAGATGTCTCGACAACTGGCGGAATAGCCACATTACATCCCGGCGGACAAGCGGTTCGCCGCCCGTCATCCTGAGTTTGGTAACGCCACGTTCCACGAACGTCGAACAAATAACCTCTAGTTCCTCAAGGGACAGGACATCTTTTTTGGGAAGGAACGTCATATCTTCCGCCATGCAGTAAAGACAGCGGAAATCGCATCGGTCCGTGACCGATACGCGCAAGTAGGTCACCGCTCTTCCATGCGGATCTATTAGGGGTCCATCCATAAAATTTTCCTTCACCCTATCGGTAAAGAACACGATAGCGCTATATACCGCTGAATATAGCGCTCCTAAGCCAAAAGAAAAAGGGGTCTAAATACTGGCGCGCGATTCTTATGAGATGACGCCGATTTCGTCTTCGTCGATATCCCGGTTATTTGCTCTCGGTAGACTTACCGTAAAGCGTGACCCGCGATTAGGTGCGCTATCTACAGAAATCTCTCCGCCCATGAGCTGTGCAAGCTGTCGAGAGATTGTAAGTCCCAAGCCAGTTCCATCTGTTGGTGCACTTAATATGTCCGAGTCAACTTGGTGAAAAATTTCAAATATCTGGTGATGTTGATCGTCAGGGATACCGATCCCCGTGTCCCAAACCGTAAATGCCACGCAATCCGGGTTTTGCGCTTGAACATCGACACCAACCGATCCACCAGGATTTGTAAATTTGATCGCATTGTTCAGCAGATTAACCAGAATTTGCCGTGTTCTGCCGGGGTCAGCCAGGACTGCCCACTCGCTCGAGACTTCAACGGCGCTAAGATCAATTTCATGCTGCTCGCCGCGCACGGCAATTATTGATTTTGCCTGCGCAACGATCTCTGACAACCGGAACGCCCGTGGCGCAATACTGATTTTCGATGAGTCTATATTCACCGCATCAAGGATGTCGTTGATGATATTAAGCAGGTGGTAGGCCGCACCGTGAATGTCGCGAAAATAACTCAGATAACGCGCATTCAAAGAACCAAATGCCTGCTGAATAGACATTTCCGAAAATCCAATAATAGCGTTCAAGGGTGTCCGGAGTTCATGGCTCATCTTGCCCAGGAACTCCGTTTTTGCGCGGGCTGCAGAACGTGCTTCCTGAAGCGCGCGATCAAGCTCCAAATTTCTTTCGCGCAATTCTTTGAGACTCGCTTCCAGGACCTCTTGCGTTTTTCGGGCACGCAATTCTATTTCATATTGACGCGTAACATCCGTACCCGTTCCGCGATAACCTCTGAAACTTCCCGAACGCTCGTCAAACACCGGGACCCCTGTCATGGAGATCCTGTGCATTCTTTTCCGCTTGTCGGCCATCAAAAAGATTCGTCCACGGAACGGCATAAGAGCTGCGGCAAGGTCCGGTCTTGCCGCCCCGTTTTCGGGGCTTTCTTCAAACTCACCTATCGAAAAGAGATGACGGCCAATAAGTTGCTCTGGCGGTGTCTCCAGAACCTCAGCAATGCGGTTCGAAACATAGGTCAGGTTAAGATGATGATTGGTCTCCCAAACCCAGTCGGAGGCGGATCGAATAACGTCCTGGAATCGCGCTTCGGTTCGCGCGGATTGCATTACGGCCTCTGCCTCTAGGGTCACGTCGGTGTATATGCCGCCATATCCAACCGCGTCTCCGCTTTCGACAATGCGAAAATGTGTGGATCGAAAATGTCGCGTTGCACCATCGATGACGGCACTCTGACGAAGTTTGACGAGATCCTCACCTGCATTGAGGCGGTCGAAAATCTCACGCAGTTCAAAAGGAACCAAGGGACGCGATTGTTCTCTTCTTTCCTAGCTGCGAAATTCAGGAAAAGTTACTTGCGCTATTTCGTTGAACTCATCATTACGAAAAACAAAATACCCCTCACGACTGGCATGATAAATAGCTGGGAGTCGTTTTATCAGGGCAGCAGGAATAAAATTCCCGTCGAGGCGAGATGGGCTGTGGTTTTCGGAATCGACCGCAGAAATTTCCTCGGTGTTTTTTGAGGACTGCAAATCCTCTTCAGAACCCCGGCTATCAGCAATGCTGTATAGCGTATGTTTGTCTTCTGGCGAGACTGTTGCCTCCATTTTTTATCTTATATTTCGCCAGGGCGCCCCTTCGATTGCCCGTCCACGCGTACTACCTCTGGAAATGAGTGCGGCCAACTTTCTATGCCGCAACCCTCACCATTCGACCAACCCCAGTTACGAATTACATGATCGAATTGACTGTAGCTAAATACCTTACACCGCAGTTCATTGCTAGCATTTCTGTTGCTCACTGCCTAACGACAGTACATATATAATTCATGAAAGATTTTCTGATTTCGCCCAATCCCGATGACACCAAGCTCACCGAGCAGGTGCGTGGTGTTGATCATGATGGCAATACGGTCGATACGAGCGTAACCGTAGAACGTCCTCTTACTCTGTTTCTCAACGATCAGGAAATCGTCACAATGATGACGATTGGGGATTACCCAGACTGTCTGGCTATCGGATTTCTCCTTAACCAGAATATGTTGCAGCAGGACGATAACGTTACCTCAATCGATTACGACCCCGAAATTGATACTGTTGTCGTCCGGACCGAACGCGAAACCGATTACGAGCAAAAAATGAAGAAAAAGACCCGGACATCCGGGTGCGCCATCGGTACAGTGTTTGGCGATGTTATGGAAAAGTTTGAAGATATTGTCCTCGATCCGGACGCCGAGTTGAGAACATCTTGGTTGTATGAACTGACAAAGAAAATCAATGTCACGCCCAGCCTTTACCTCCATGCAGGCGCTATTCATGGCTGCGTTCTTTGTGCAGAAGACACTCCGTTGATTTATATGGAAGATGTAGGTCGGCATAATGCGGTCGATAAAATTGCCGGTTACATGTTTCTCAACGGCATCGGTCCTGAGCATAAATTATTTTACACAACCGGACGCCTCACGAGCGAAATGGTCATTAAAACCGTGCAGATGGAGATACCTATTCTGATTTCACGATCCGGGTTTACCGCATGGGGTGTCGCTTTGGCGCGTCAGGCAAACCTAACTCTTGTCGGTCGTGCACGCGGGAAACGTTTTTTAGCTCTTTCGGGGGAAAATCGCATCGTATTCGATGCCGACCCAACAAAAGTTGTCGAAGAACCACCTCATCTACAGCGTAAAGCGGCTTCTTAGGAACGCCTGGTATGAGTCGGTGATCGATGGATTTGATACTGTACTGGCGTGGCCCTGTTGGTCCCGGACAATTTCCAACTGACCCGGTTCAAATCGAGAAGATCAATCAGGCTGGAGTTTATCTAAGGATTAAACTGTATGAGGATGAGCGCAGTATAGCCTATATCGGCCAGTCACTTCATCTCGTAACAAGATTCGATCAGCACATTTCTGGACTATTGGCATTACAACACCCGCTTCGTGACGAAAGTGGGGAGGTAACGGGTGGTCCTGGAGCGGAAAGCCGCTTTCAAATCCTCAACGACGTCGCTCACGCCGGAAGTTTGGCGATCGCCGAAGCGCAAAGAACGCGATTTTATTTTGCAATGGCCCAGGACGGGTTTGATCAGGACTATCTAACCTTAATCGAGGCAATGCTTAAGTCCCGCGCAGAAAAAGTCATGTATGATCGTCCCGAGAACATTCAAAACATTAACCCCGGAGAGTTCGATCACGATATTTCCATTGTTAGTGACTTCGCTGAAATTGATGATCAGGGCGTAAATTTAATCGAGAGAACGATCGGCATGGAACCCATTCTAATTCCAGCGCGGCAGGAGTCCTTTGAAAATGCCGATTGAGAATGGCGTCTGTGGCCTGTTGTTGGCAGGTGGACAGTCACGCCGAATGGGTGGTGGTGACAAATGTTTGCGCGATCTTGCTGGTCAAACATTGTTATCGCGCGTAATTAGCTGTGCGAAACCACAGGTAGAAGGCCTGGTCCTAAATGCCAATGGCAACCCGGCAAGATTTGAGGATTATCAGCTGCCTGTAGTTGCAGATGTCTTTGAAGGGTTTGCCGGCCCTCTCGCGGGAATTTTGACCGGGCTCGAATGGACCTTGGCAAACAGGCCCGACTGCAAATGGATTGCAAGCTTTGCTTGCGATGCGCCTTTTGCTCCGAGCGATCTCGTGTCACGCCTGTTGGAAGCGGTAAAAGAAGAGAAAGGTGATTTGGGTGTCGCTGTTTCCGGTCAACGCGATCAGCCTGTTTTCGGCCTGTGGCCTGTCTCGCTGGCGGCAGACCTTCGAAAGGCTCTTGCTGATGAAGAAGTTCGTAAGGTCGATGTCTGGACTGCGCGTTATAAATTGGTTCGTGTGGAATGGAGTACCGAACCGGTAGATCCCTTTTTCAATGTTAATCGCAGCGAAGATCTTGACGCCGCAGAAGCGAATTTATCGAGGCTGTCTTGACTGGTGCTATAGCCTGGTAGTTTGATCGACCTATGACAAAAGCACGCGAAGAGACGCCGACACTCAGAATTTTACTTGGGGCTGCGATTGCGCTGGGCCCCGGCAAAGTTGCTTTGTTGGAAGCTGTTGATCGCACGGGATCCATATCCGGGGCTGCACGGGAAATGGGAATGTCCTACCGGCGTGCCTGGAAACTGATTGAGGCCATGAACAGCGATTTCAAATCGCCTTTGGTTGCTACGAATGCCGGTGGTTCAGGCGGCGGCGGCGCGCAGGTAACGGCCTCAGGGTTTGAGGCTCTTCAAAGATACCGCTCTATGGAGCAAAAGGCGGGCAAGGCGGTACAGCGGGAAATATCTGATTTCGCAGATTTGCTTAAACCGACGCATAAAAGCTAGGGAGTTTTACTCTGCGGCGGCGACGGTTGCCGTTGTGGTGGTTTCAACCCGCGCCGCACAGAACTTGAATTCAGGAATTTTGCCAAATGGGTCGAGCTGCGGATTGGTCAGGAAATTGGCCGGCGCTTCCGCATAACAGAACGGAATAAAGATTACCCCTTGAGGAACGGCTCGGTCTGCACGAGCCTTCAGTTCCAACATGCCGCGTCGGGTGGCCACCCTTACCATGTCACCTGGCCGAACTCCGAGATCGCGAATGTCCCGGAAATTTAGGCAAGCAATTGCTTCTGGCTCCAACTTGTCCAGTACTGAAGCACGACGCGTGATCGACCCTGTGTGCCAGTGTTCAAGCTGGCGGCCCGTGGTCAGTATCATTGGATAATCATCATCTGGGAGTTCAGCAGGCGGCACGATGTCTGCAGCCACCATTTTCCCGTTGCCAGATTCCGTAGGAAATTTGTCGCCAAAAACAATCTCGTTTCCAGGCTCATCTAGGGAATCACATGGGTAGGTGACAGAGTTTTCCCGCTCAACCCTGTCCCAGGTGATGTTTTTCATTGATGGCATAATTTGCGACATCTCGGCAAAAACGTCGCTCGGGTGCGTATAACTCCAATCAAGGCCAAGGCCGCGCGCCATTTCCTGAATTATCCACCAATCCTGACGAGTTTCCCCGTTCAAAGGTAATGCTCGCCGGCCCATCTGAACCTGGCGATTGGTGTTTGTAACTGTGCCATCTTTTTCCGGCCAGGCAGAGGCGGGCAAAACAACATCGGCATGATATGCTGTCTCGGTAAGGAAGATATCCTGCACGACCAGCGTTTCGAGCTTGGAAAGTGCCTCCCGCGCGTGCTGCGCGTCAGGGTCGGACATGGCAGGGTTCTCACCCATTACATACATTCCGCGAATTTTTCCATTATGGACTTCATCCATAATCTCAACGACGGTTAGTCCGCGGTTTGGATCGAGCTCTGTATCCCAGAAATCCTCAAACTGCTTTCGAACGTCTTCTTTCGTGACCAGTTGATAGTCGGGGAAGAACATCGGGACGAGACCCGCATCGGACGCGCCCTGAACATTGTTTTGTCCGCGAAGCGGGTGAAGACCTGTGCCTTTCCGGCCAACCTGTCCGGTCATAAGGGACAAATCGATTAAACAACGCGCATTGTCAGTGCCATGAATATGTTGCGAAACGCCCATTCCCCAGAAAATGATCGAAGCATTTGATTTGGCGTAGGTGCGAGCGACAGTGCGAAGCGTCTCCGCATCAATCCCACAGACCTCAGACATTTTTTCCGGCGGGAAATCGGCAAGATGTTTTTTGAGCTGCTCGAAACCCTCTGTATGTGCCTGGATGTATTGCTCGTCGTACAACCCTTCCTCGACGATCACGTGCATGATCGCATTGAGCATCGAAACATCGCCACCGGGTTTGAACTGGAGCATATGCGTCGCGTGGCGCTTTAATGCCTGTCCACGAGGGTCCATTACAATAAGGGTTTTGCCCTCTTTAACTGCCTGTTTGAAGAAAGTTGCTGCGACGGGGTGATTTTCGGTCGGGTTGGCACCAATGACGATTATTACCTCGGCATCACGCACAGCAGTAAAGGGAGCAGTGACGGCTCCGGAACCGATACATTCCATCAAGGCGGCGACGGACGATGCATGGCAAAGTCGAGTACAGTGATCAACATTGTTGGTGCCAAAGCCGGTCCTAACAAGCTTTTGAAAAAGATATGCTTCTTCGTTGGACCCTTTTGCCGATCCAAATCCCGCGAGAGCGCCTCCACCATTTTGGTCCCGAATGGTCCGGAGACCTCCCGCTGCTCTTTCCAAAGCTTCTTCCCATGTGGCTTTGCGGAAATGCGTGTAAGGGTTGGCGGGATCAATATCTTCCTCAGGATTTTTTGGCGCATCGTCGCGTCTAATTAACGGCTCTGTCAGTCGATGGGGGTGATGAGCGTAATCAAATCCAAACCTTCCTTTGACGCACAAGCGATTTTCATTTGCTGGCCCCTCGCGTCCGGTGACGTACAAAAGCTTATCGTCTTTGAGGTGATAGGTAAGCTGGCAGCCCACACCGCAATAGGGGCAAACGGAGTCCACCGTGCGATCTGCCTGAATTCGGCCAGCCACCTCGTCTGACGTCACAGATTTCGGCAATAAAGCGCCGGTTGGGCAAGCCTGGACACATTCTCCACAGGCGACACAGGTGCTGTCTCCCATCGGATCATCTAGATCGAATACGATTTTCGCTTCGGAACCGCGTTGCGCCATACCGATTACGTCATTGACCTGTACTTCGCGGCAGGCCCGGACGCAGAGTGTGCAATTGATACAGGCATCGAGATTGACCGCCATTGCGGGATGGCTTGGATCCGCACTGGGTGTTTCTTTCGTGGGAAAGCGGCTGTCCTCTATACCTACTTTATCCGCCCAACGCCAAAATCTTGAATCGTCGTCGTGATGGCTGGTCCGGTCCGGTTGATCAGCAAGTAAGAGTTCAAACACCATCTTGCGGGCATTTTTGGCTCGGTTGCTTGCTGTGGAAACCGTCATCCCCTCGGTTGGTTTGCGGATGCAGGAAGCGGCCAGGACGCGCTCGCCTTCGATTTCCACCATGCAGGCACGGCAGTTTCCATCGGGGCGATATCCTGGTTCCGGCGCATAGCATAGATGCGGAATCTCAGTACCAACCCGCGCCGCGACCTGCCAGATGGATTCATCAGGGTCCGCGCTGACCGTTTGGCCGTCCAGTGTAAACTGTATTTTATCCGCCATAAAAACTGCCTAAGGCTCGAAGTTCGAACAACCTAGAGTCCCCGGCAAGAACGGTCAATTGAAGTGTTTTGGTCTAAAAATTACTCCAAACACCGTTCGCGCCTAGGCATCTGGGGTTGCTCGCGAAAACGTTATTGGTGAATTTACCCACCAATGCCATCTTTTTATTAACTAGAAACACAGGGTTATTCTGCATGTCGATCCGCCAAAATCGCGACTGGGAAATCAAGGAATTCGAAGTCACCTCTGAAAGTGTTTATCGCAGCCGTCGGTCACTTTTGAAGTCGATGGGCATGGGCGGCTTAATCGTCGGTACAGCACCTCTGTTGGCTGCCTGTGAAGACAATACGCCCATCGTCTACGAGAATGATCCAAGCGCACCGCTCTATCCTGTTAAGCGGAATACGCGTTACGTATTGGATCGGCCCACGACAGCTGAGAATTTGGCGACGACATATAACAACTTCTATGAGTTCGGGTCTCAGAAGAAGATATGGCGCGCCGCACAAGCATTGCCGCTTCGACCCTGGTTGGTTGAAATAGATGGGTTGGTCGAAAAACCCATTACCATTGCCATCGACGACCTATTAAAAAAGATGCCGTTGGAGGAACGGCTCTATCGTTTTCGATGCGTTGAAGCCTGGTCGATGGCCGTACCCTGGTCAGGGTTCGCACTTAAAGCGCTGGTGGATTTCGCCAAGCCGCTTGGTTCGGCGAAATATCTGCAGATGGAAACGTTTTTAAATCCGAAGAAAGCGCCTGGCCAGCGGCAGGGCTGGTATCCTTGGCCTTATCGTGAGGGGCTAACGATCGCTGAAGCAACCAACGAATTAGCCTTCATTGCGACGGGTCTTTATGGAAAACCGATACCGAAACAAAACGGTGCACCGCTCAGACTGGCTGTTCCTTGGAAATACGGCTTTAAGTCCGTCAAATCGATTGCCCGGTTTACCTTCACGGAGCACCGCCCCGTGACGTTTTGGGAAAAAGTGCAGGGACAGGAATATGGGTTTTGGGCGAACGTAAATCCGAAAGTGTCGCATCGGTGCTGGAGCCAGGCAACTGAGCGGGTTTTAGGAAAAAGAGGTCGCGTCGCAACCCAACTATTCAATGGATACGGCGATTACGTCGCCGATCTGTACAAGGGTATGGAAGGCGAACGCCTATACACGTAGAGCCTCGACAAAGGAGCAGAACATGACAAAATTTTTTAAATCCGCAGCGGCAGTATTTGCTTTCGTTCTTTTGTTGCCCTCAATGGCTGCAAATTCTGCAAGCTACTTCAATAAATCGAGCTGGACAGGCGTTGCGATCGACGGAACGGACCCCGTTGCCTATTTTACTGAGAGTAAGCCGGTCGAGGGATCGAAGAAGTTTTCCTATAAGTGGCAAGGAGCAACCTGGCGTTTTGCCAACGCGGATAACCTAAATAAGTTTAAAACCTCTCCAGAAAAATATGCGCCCCAATATGGTGGATTTTGTGCCTATGCGGTGAGTGAGGGGTATACGGCATCGATCGATCCAGAAGCGTGGTCGATTGAAAATGGCAAACTCTACCTGAATTACTCCAAATCAGTTCAACAGATCTGGTCTCAGGATATTCCAGGTCGCATTCGCAATGGCGATAAAAACTGGCCTGGCATCAAAACCAAGCTCCTTAAATAGCTGTATCATTAAAGCCGAAAAGATACGCCGGGTTGTCTACCAGAACTTGACGCTGTGTTTGGGGATTTCCGGCCCAATCCATGAACTGATCCAACAGGTCACCGTCGTTGGGAATGGGGACAGCTGAATTCGGGTGCGGCCAGTTTGTGCCCCAAACCAGCCTGTCGGGCCGGGTTTCGATGAGCGATTGGGCAAACGGCGTCATGTCTTCATATGGTGCCCCCGCTGACGAGAGGCGATACCAGCTGCAAATCTTTGCCCAGCAATGATCGGTTTCTCGAAGGAGGGCGAGCAACGCCTGAAATCCGGGACTCTCCATCCCATCCCTCGTACGCACGCGGCCAAGATGATCGAAGAGAATATTGGCGGATAAACTTCTCACCCTTGGCGCGAGATCAACGAGTTCCTCCACATCGGTCAGATGAATAAGAACAACCCATCCAATTTCTTTGATTAGTGGCGCAATGGTTTCAAGTTCGTCCAACCGGACAGCGCCTGGCGAAAAGCTAGACAGTCGAACACCACAAAAATTGTTATCAATCAGAAAGTTGAGATTCTTTTTCAGCGCCTCGCGTGACATTGCCGCAACGCCACGAACTCGGCCAGCTGATTTCAAAATAGCGTCAACGGTAACCGGGTCGATCCCACCATAGTCACGCGCTTGCACAAGAACTGCACGTTCGATTCCCAGAACGTCGAGCATTTCTTTGTATTGTTCATAACTCGTATCGGGCCCGTTACTTTTGGCCGGGTCGATTGGAAACCGCTCAAACGGCCCGTAGAGGTGAGCATGAGTATCGCAGCTTAGGGGCGGTGGCGTGGTCTGCGGCCGTTTCGGATGCCAGTCGGGACCGTTGATCAGTTCGGTCATCCTTTGCTCCGAAGCATTGCCCTATTTCACGTCGTCCGGAAAATATTTGAAAACGGAATTCAGACCGTTTGTCGCCGCTTGGCCGAGGCCGCAGATAGACGCATCAGCCATCGTCGTTGCCAAATCCTCTAAAAGTGGTTTGTCCCATTTTGGCTGTTCCAAAAGTTGAACAGCTTTCTCGCATCCGTTTCGGCACGGGGTGCATTGGCCACAGCTTTCATCTTCAAAAAACTTGAGCAGGTTCAGGGCGACATCTCCGGTGGAATCCTCTTCCGATAATATGATGACGGCCGCGGAGCCAATCAGACAGCCATATTGTTCGAGGGTACCAAAATCCAGTGGCTCACTATCCATGCTGGCTGGCAAGATTCCGCCCGATGCCCCTCCTGGCAAATAACCCTTGAAGCTATGGCCTTCCTCCATGCCGCCGCAATATTCCTCGATGAGTTCGCGAACCGTGATGCCGGCTTCCGCAATCTTTACGCCCGGTTCTTTAACGCGACCAGAAACCGAAAAGGTCCGGAGTCCCTTCGAGCCATTCCGTCCTTTGTCTGTAAACCAGCTCGCACCTTTTTGAACGATATCGCGTATCCAATAGAGTGTTTCAACATTGTGAATAAGTGTTGGACGCCCGAAGAGACCAACCTGCGCAGGAAACGGTGGTTTGTGTCGGGGAAGGCCGCGTTTGCCTTCAATAGACTCCAGCATTGCGGATTCCTCGCCGCAGATATAGGCGCCTGCGCCGCGCCGCAATTGAATACGTCCCGGTTCGGCAAGACCAGCGGCTTCACATTTCGGCAGCTCGCGTAGAAGAATTTCGCGAATTTCGGGGTACTCATCGCGGAGATATATGTAGATCTTTTCTGCTTCTACGGCCCACGCGCCGATGAGCATTCCCTCCAAAAAACGATGAGGGTCGCGTTCAAGAAACCAACGGTCCTTAAATGTTCCAGGCTCTCCCTCATCGGCGTTCACTGCCATAAAGCGGGGGCCAGCCTCAGCCCGCACAAATGTCCATTTACGTCCGGACGGAAACCCAGCGCCACCCAAGCCCCGTAGGCCAGACTCATTTAGTATGTCGACGAGTTCCTCAGGAGTGCGTTTGTCCTCAAGACACTCACGTAACAACGCGTAACCACCGTCATTTTCATACCGATCAAAATCGACATAATCAGGCAGCTCCGAATGCGTCCCATTTTCCGCGGCTTTCAGCGCCCTTCCGGCAGTCGCCGGGGCGATTTGAGCATGGCCAATAGCAACGGCAGGAGCCTTGTCACAAGCGCCCATACAGGGAGCCCGCAAAACGCGGACGTTTGATCCTGCCGTGTTCGCAAGCTCGGTGATCAGTTGTTCGGAGCCAAGCAATTCGCAGGTGACACTGTCACAAACCCGGATAGTCACCGGTGGCGGTTTTTGTGTTTCGTCAGTGACGACGTCGAAGTGGGCATAAAAGGTGGCAACTTCGTACACTTCGGACAACGCCATTTTCATTTCATCAGCGAGTGCGACCAGATGGTCAGCGGATAGACATCCGAACTTGTCCTGAACAAGATGCAAATGCTCAATAAGCATGTCGTTTGTCCGGGGTGAATCGCCTAGTAGAGCTTGGATATCATCCAGCGCATCAGCATCCAGTTGCCGACCTTTTGGATGAGATGCACCGCGTCCACCCCGGCCGGGGTGCGAATGTCTTCTCACGGATTTACTTTTGGCCATTTCTAAAAGTCTTACTTATCGCCATGTCGATATTGAATGCCGGATGGTATCGGCAGGTAATCACAGAGAGCTATACTATTTTTTTTGAAATCGCCACAAATCAGAATTATTAACTCCCATCGATATCGACCAGAATCAAAGAGATTACGTCGCTGTTAATTAACTGTTTACCCTGGTGTTCAAAATTGACAGTAATTCTGTTTCCGATCGCCGATTGGACCTGACCTAAACCCCAGTCGTCCCGGTTCGGATGACGGACGAGGGCGCCAGGGACAAACTCTTCGTTCATTTTGGTTTCCTTGAACGGGTTTAGGAAATGGACTTGGTCAGAGTATCTTATTAGTGACATCTTGCCACACGATTTTCGGCGGTTGGAACGGACACGGTGCAACGATTAGAGGGATAAACGGAGATGGTTGCCAATATTCCGCAACGCGTATCGGAGCTGCTGTGTTCCCGGCTGTGTCATGATCTGATCAGTCCAACTGCGGCGATCAGCAATGGATTGGAACTCCTCAGCGACGAGATTGGTGGGATCGATGAAAGTGTTATGTCGCTTCTGACCTTCAGCGCCGGCCAATCGCTGGCGACGTATCGGATCCCAATGAGCCGAACAGATCCTGCATCCGGGCATAGAAATCGCTTCGAATCTGAGCATCTCCCAACTCGGTCTGGGAAGTTCTCAATTCCTTGATCATAAATTCGTTGACTGTCCGCGTGATCGCCGCAATTTCGACACCGGCACCCTGTCCGGCGACAATGACCGCCTGTTGATGGATGGTTTTGCGTGAATACCCTTCGGTATTGACGTTCGAGACGTTCTGCGCGGTTACATCAAGTGCCCGCGAATTGACCTGCAATCCGCTAATGGCATTGAGAAGGGCGATATTGAGTGACATTGGTCCGCGCGATTACTAACGAAATGAATTTTTAGAGCTGACGGTCGACCGACAAAGACAATGAGGGCGAATTCCGGCCCTTTTGCAAATCGCCAAGCTTGCCGTCCCGCGTATATCCCTTTTCTTTGGCGCGGTTTTCCGATACCGCATCCACGATCGCCTTTAGCAGTCGATCATGCGAATCTCGTACGGCATTCAGAGCTCGGGCATTTTCTGCGAGGGCGGTGTCGAAACGTCCGGCGAGCTCAGAAAGTTCGGTGCGAAGTGCCGGTTCAACAGCTTCAAGCGCCTCAGGTTGGGCAGCCAGCGAGCGGACCGTTTCTTCATACAGAACGGTTAGATCCTTTTTCTCCGCCTGGAGATTTTCAATTTCGTCGACCTGCATGGCCCGTAACATATCGACCTCGCTATCCAGGACACCGATCAATCGGCTTGTAACCCGAATTAGCGCTTCAACCTGCTTGTTGATTTGCACACTCATTTTGAAGTCTCCTGTAAACTTAATAGTTCGCGGCTCACCGCGTCGGCGATGCCGATACCCCCGGTTTTGGACAAAATCTTTCCGTACTCCTGAAGCATCATCGGACGGAAGACATCTTCCCCGTAGCCGCCGCCAAATAGCCCGTCTGTTGGTACGCCTTCGAACATGCTTTCCAGCATTTGGCTGAGGAATACAGCTTCGAAATCCTCCGCTGCCTTACGAATTTCCTCTGCCGAACCATTGACCGGCAGGCGCGGTTTGGAAGTTGCTGCTGCGCTTTGGGCTGAAAGCGCCGTGACGAGAGATTCATTGATCATTAGAGGACCTGAATTTCCGCCTGGAGGGCACCAGACGCCTTAATCGTTTGCAGAATGCTGATCATATCGCGTGGGCCGACACCCAAAGTATTCAAACCATTGACGAGTTCTTGGAGGCTTACTCCGGTTGGCAACATCGCGAGGCTGCTTTTTTCTTCCGAGATGTCGATCCCCGTACGGTCTACATTTTGCGTTGTACCGGTGTTGGCAAATGCATTTGGCTGGGAAACCTGAGGGGTTTCTGTAACCTTGATGGTCAAATTTCCCTGCGCGATAGCGAGAGTGCTTATTCGGACATTTTCGCCAATGACGATGATGCCGTTTTGTTCGTCTACAACGACGCGCGCCAGTTGATCCGGTGCAACGCGGATCTGCTCGATATCTGTTAAAAGCGCGATAACGCCACCAGGATATTTTTTGGGAACCTTCAGCATAATTGTACCGGGGTCGGTGGTTTCCGCTGCAGGTCGTTTAAGGAAACGGTTGATTGCGGAAGCCACGCGCCGCGCTGTCGTTAAATCGGGATTGCGAAGCGACAAACGAGCTTTTGTTAAATTACGCATATCGAATTTAATTTCACGTTCGACAATTGCGCCGTTTGCGATCCGGCCACTGGTCGGAATGTTTTTGGTAACCGATGCCGCTTTGCCCGAAGCGGAGAATCCGCCGATTGCCGTTTGCCCCTGGGCCACCGCGTAAACTTCACCATCGGCACCAACCATCGGTGTTACCAGCAATGTCCCACCCAGAAGGCTGGATGCGTCGCCAAGAGCGGAAACAGAGACATCGATACGGGTGCCCTGCCGAGAAAAAGAGGGGAGGGTGGCGGTCACCATGACGGCAGCAACGTTTTTGGTTTTCAAGGTAACGTCACGCGTATTAACACCTAGACGTTCGAGCATCCCAACAAGACTTTGTTTTGTGAATGCTGAATTCGTAAGGTCATCGCCGCTGCCATTTAGTCCGACCACTAGCCCGTAGCCGACAAGCAAATTGTCGCGAATCCCTTCGAAATCGATTATGTCCTTAATCCGCGATGAAGCCGAAGCAGGTGCCTGAGAGGTTACGCTCATCAGCATTGCGGCAAGCAGGCTACTCAACGCAACTTGTGATAATTTGGCCCGCCGAAGGCCTAATTTTGTTCTCTTATATTTTAAAACTGCACTTAACATTATTGATCACGTCGTAATTATCCAGAATCCCCCATGCGAGAACTGTGCCAAGTTTCATCTTGGAGAAAGGTAAATAAATCAGTCATTTAGGTGATTAGCGACGCAAAGGAATTTGGATCAAGGGCAAAGATATCCCTTTGAACCGGCAAAGATTGCCGTTTTGTTGCACAGAATTTGATATTGCGTGGTTAAGGGGTTTTTAACCGCCGCACCCCCATTTTTCGCTATCTGGTACGATCAGCTGCTCGATATGAAAATAGGAAATACCGGCCCGATAAATGTGATTCCCGCACGGCAGCGTGACCGGGCGGCTCAAACCTCGAGCAGCTTTTCCAAGCAAATTTCCAACGATACTCCGGTAGTAGCGACCTCGCATGCCGGAGAGGTAGCATCGCTGACGTCATTGCTGAGCGTTCAAGAAGTCAATGATCCGTTGCATGAGCGCCAACGCGCCATCAAACATGGAGAAGATTTGCTGGAAGAGCTTGATGAGCTCCGTCATGGCTTATTAATAGGTGCCTACCCGGAAGACAAATTAAACCGGATTCTGGCCATGGTAAAAGCGCACCAGGGAAATTTAAGTGATCCAAATTTGCAGGAAATCCTGTCCGAGATAGAGCTGCGTGCGTCCGTCGAATTGGCCAAACTTGGGCGAATTGCATAAAAAAATACGTTATTACAATAGCTTACATTAAATTGGTTAAATTATTTATGGTACTTGAAGTCCGCGGTAACGGTTCATATACTCCGCGCCGAATTCTGAGCGTTTGGAGGTGATATGCCACCTAAACTATCCAAGAATTACAGGCCTTCTGATAAAGAGCCTTTTATGAACGCCAAGCAGCGTGAATATTTCCGGCAACGTTTATTGCGTTGGCGAGGTGAGCTTCTCCGTGAGACCAGCCAGACTCTCCAGAATCTTCAGGAAGATTCTTTGCAGGCACCCGATATAGCGGATAGGGCTTCGGCTGAAACCGACCGAGCTGTAGAGCTGCGAACGCGGGATCGCGAACGGAAATTGGTTCAGAAGATCGACGAGGCCCTAAACCGGATCGAAGAGGGCGAATACGGCTATTGCGAGGAAACAGGCGAACCCATAGGCCTGAGACGCCTTGAGGCCCGCCCGATCGCAACTCTCAGCCTCGAAGCTCAGGAGCGCCACGAGCGTATGGAACGCATCTATCGCGACGAATAGACCTAAGGGTTCTTGTCGCTACCAATATACGTGTTGAGCCTGGTTTTCTAGAACGGAAAGATTACATCCAGAACCTGGTTGCCATATCGCGGCTGTTGAACATCGGAAATATGACCCTTTCCGCCATAAGAAATGCGCGCTTCGGCGATTTTCTCATATGAAATTGTATTATCCGCGGCAATATCTTCGGGTCGTACCACGCCAGCGATCTGCAATTGTCGCACTTCAAAATTTACCCGAACTTCCTGACGTCCAAGAATAACAAAGTTTCCATTCGGTAGCTTTTGCGTCACGATTGCTGCGAGCTTCAGATCAATGGTTTCGTCACGATTGATCGAGCCCTCGCCCTCATTTTTCGAAGTGCTGTCTATATCGAGCAAATTGCCGGCATTGACGGTTTCCGGTAGGACGCGGCTCAAACTGGTTTCATATCCGAGGAGTGCATTGGCCGAGGCGTCCTCGTTATTTGTCCTGCTTCTGGACGTTTTGTTGTTGATCTTTGCACTGTCTGAAATCGAAATCGTTACGGTTAAGAGGTCGCCAATTTGTGAAGCCCGTTGATCTTTAAAAAAGGCACGTGCGCCGTGTCGCCACAAAGAGTTTGGCGCTCTCGGTCTTTTGGTCTTTAGCGGCAGAACTTGAGACATTTCGCGATTTTCTAAAATCGGCTCGAGGAACAAACACTCCACCTGCTGTACAGCAAACCGCCGCGGCAAACTAAGCTCTGTTTGGCAGGGCGCTTAGTCGCGAATGTCCTGCAGAAACCAATCGGTTGGAATTTCCATTCCTAGATTGCGCTCAAGGCAGGTCTTGTATACATGGCCTCCGACAGACGAGAACTGTAGGCCCTGATTACCTACATTCCGGTAAAAGGTTACCTGATCGGAATTAATCCGACCCAAGCTAGGGTCAGCAACAAGTGCTGCAAAATCCGGTTTGTCGCCGCCTTTGCCGCGGTCATTAAATTCAGGGTCATCCCCACCAAAGCCAGGATTTGGGTTTTTCTCTGGAATGCGTTTCATTTCCTCGGTGCTGCCGCCAATAAAGGCAGCCGGGCTCAAGCCGCGTTCCGCCTGAAATCGTTCGGTCTGTTTCATCTGCAAACCGGCTGTACCCTGCCGGATCACGACGTCGAACTTTTCAATTACGGCGTCGCTTATTTCCCGACGACCCAAATTGGTGACATGCATGCCTGGTTCTATCCAATCGGGATCATAGACCGGCACCATGGAATCTGTGCAGGTGGAAAGGATATCGCATGCGGCGACGGCTTCTTTTGGATTGTCGACGGCGATGACCTCAATTCCTAATTTCTGGGTCATTTCCTCGGCGTATTCTTCGCGATGTGCTGCTGTCGGGCTGTAAATTTTGCATTGCTGGATGTCGCGGACGCAAGCGAAAGCCTCGAGAAAGGTTCTGGCCATACCGCCCGAACCGAGCATGCCGACAATATGGGAGTCCTCGCGTGACAGATATTTAACGCCGATACCCGCACCGCCGCCAACGCGCATATGCTGTATGTGGCCGTCATTGATGAATGCCAGCGGTTCACCGTTATTGGTGTTAACGAGTAAGACCAGCCCACAATACGTTCCCGGTTCGCGACAATATTTTTCTTCCGTCCAGTTTCCACTCTCGTCTTCGGGCCAGTACATGACGTCCGACTTCATTCGAATCGCGAAGAAGCCATCATTTGCACCTTCCATGGTGCCCCAACGGAAATATCCATCTTCACGCTCTGCCGGCATATACATATCGATCCGTGGTCGATGTATGGCACCGCCAGCCGGGATCTTTTTGAATGCTTCTTCCTGAACGCGAATACAGTCCGCCATTTCCAGGACGTCGGCGACGATTTCATTATTTATGATCAGCATGAGTCACTCCCCGATTTTGCGGGAGGACGATAACAAACATGGGGGTTAGGCCCAAGGGCCGCCGGATCGGGAGTCGTCGCTATCCGCCACCGTAGCTGCGGATCAACGATCCCGCGACGAGATACCAGCCATCGACCAACACAAAGAAAATTAATTTGAACGGCAGCGAAATCATAATAGGCGGCAGCATCATCATACCCATGGACATTAGGACGGACGCGACCACCATATCGATGACAAGAAATGGTACAAATATTAGAAATCCAATTTCAAAGGCACGTCGCAACTCGCTGATCATAAAGGCCCGTATTAGCGACCTGAGTGGCGTTTTTTCAGCTGTTTCCGTCGGCGGTGCCTTGGAAATGTCCATAAACAGTTTCAAATCCTGTTCCCGGACGTGGCTCATCATAAAACCGTGGACCGGTTTCACACTGCGGCTGAACGCTTCCTCTTCATTGATTTCGTTTGCGAGTAAGGGAGCAATGCCGGCTTTGTATGACTGTTCAAGCGTCGGTGCCATGACGAACGCCGTTAGGAAGAGGGCAAGACTAATAAGAACGGCATTTGGCGGCGTTTGTTGAACGCCGAGGGCATTCCGCAAAAAGGACAGCACAACGACGATACGGGTGAAAGACGTCACCATTACGAGGATTGACGGCGCAAGCGACAGGACAGTGATCAGGGCAATGATTTGAACAATACGTCCGGTCGCGGATGGACCGTCGCCAAGGTCCAACGACATGCTTTGTGCCCATACCGGACCGGTTGCAAGCATGACACTAGCGGTCAATGCGTAGCCTAAGACTAGTGAGAGGCTGCGCACGGTCATTGTTGCGCTTCCTCCAAAAGGTTTGGAGGGTTCTGGCCAGCGTTAACTGGCGGCTCGATACCCGTTTCAATGACCAGCTCATTCGTCGGGCTCATAAGGATCAGATGTTCCATTGTGTCGCGACGGAGGAGCAACAGCCTTCGTTTGGAATCGATCGGTGCGATCTCAACAACTTCCAAACGTCGGGCTCCGGGTGCGGGTCGAACTGTTCCTCGCAAAACGCCATAGCGCCGAGCTGCCCAGGCTAAAAGGCCGATTAGGCCGAGAACAAATATTAGTGCCAGAAGAAACCGGAAATAGGTCGTGACTTCCATCCCGCCTCCTACTCTGCTTTGAAACCTAATAGGATTTCACCAACTCTCATCCGGCTATTTCTTTCGTGCCGACGTTGTTGTTCCCGCCGATCCGTATGCGGATGCAGCGCGTTGACGAGAGGTGACGGATTGTATGTCCTCAGCGATTTCCCGATGTTGTTTAGTCAACGTCTCTACGAGCCGATCAAGATCATCGGTAAGGGAGATCAATTTTGCCTTGAAAGCTTGGCGTTCGGACGGTGGTAATTCAACAATCGTCTCACAGAGCGCCTTAATTTTTGCGTCGAGATCCGATAGATCGAGTCCGTTTCCCTGAGCCGCATGGTCCCGAAAGGCATTGATCACGCCGGAGGCTTGCTCAAGCTCAGCATTTAATTCTGCAATGCCAGTCATTTCGTCTTTATCGCCCTAATATAGTGCCCAAAGACGGTCGCAAATCATGGTTAAAAAAGGCTGAAAGAATGGCTTCAGTTGTCGCTTTTGCTTTGTGCGCTTAGGAGATCCGCGGTCGACGTCGCCGCCGCTTGATTCTCGGCCTGAATTTTGTCGTATAGCTCGCGTCTAAGAACGGAAATCTCTGGTGGAAATTCGAATCCGAGTTTGATTGACCGCCCGCGAACCTCGACAACCGTTACTTCGATGTTGTCGTTGATTACGACGGATTCTCCAACCTTGCGTGTTAAATAAAGCATATTGGCCTCGCCACTAACTGTGCCGCTTGCGACGCTGTCTGCGCCCGACCCGACGCTCCTAGATAATGCAAAGTGTGTTTACAATTTATTTACAACGGGTCGTGATAATCGAAAATATCTAAAATTGAGCAAATCGATTTGACCAAATTGTGGCGATTTGTCGGCAGTACCGTGTAACCGGAATTTTCGTATTGTTTAGGCGTAGGGACACAATGGACCTCAGTAAATCACCGATATTTTCATTGATGCAGCGCCGTTTGGGCTGGCTCACACAAAGGCAATCTGTTCTGGCGCACAATATCGCCAATGCGGATACGCCCAATTATAAACCCAAAGATCTGAGCAAGCAGAGCTTCCAAAGAATGTTGGAGACGCCGAGGACGTCAATTTCGATGGCGCAAACCAGCGGTGCCCACATTGCGCCACGCGAGAATAAGTCGGCATATCGTCAGGAAGTTGTGAAGGATAACTATGAATCGGCATTGGCAGGAAATGCGGTTGTCCTTGAAGAGCAGCTAATGAAAGTTTCGGAAACGCAGGGTGCCCATACGTTGGCGACCAACCTGTACCGCAAGCATGTTCAAATGCTTAAGCAGGCGATAGGCCGCGATCGGTAATTTGGAGAACATCTCATGGATTTAGTGAAATCGATCAAGATTTCTGCGGCCGGCATGAAGGTGCAGGGAGCGCGATTGAAGATCATCGCGGAGAACATCGCGAATGCGGATTCCATGGCGAGCCAGAAAGGCGGAATCCCCTATCAGCGCAAGATCGTCAATTTTCATAACGTTCTTGATCGCGAACTTGGCACACACCTTGTGAAGATCCGTAATTACGATGTCGACAAGGCGGAATTCCGCAAACAATACGACCCTGGCCATCCGGCAGCGGATAAAGATGGCTATTTGAAAATGCCAAACGTCAACGCGCTTATCGAGATGATGGATATGCGTGAGGCGCAGCGATCCTACGAGGCAAACCTGCGAATTATTCAGGTTTCAAAATCAATGATCCAACGAACCATCGGTCTGCTCGGCCGGTAGTTGGAACGCACTAGCATAGGAGAGATCCATGGTGGCAAATATCGGCGCGGCGGCGTCAGCTTACGCCAAATCAGGAAAGGTTGGTGGCGTTTCGGGAATGGAGCCTCGCGCGGGCGATCCTACGAAGAACTTCTCCGATATGCTTGGCGACGCGATGAAAGGTGCTATTGAGACCGGTAAACACAGTGAAATGATGAGTGCGAAAGCGGTTGCCGGTCAGGCGGATCTCCGCGAGGTCGTCACCGCGGTCACGAATGCTGAGGTGACTTTGCAGACGGCGCTATCGATAAGGGATCGGGTGGTTCAGGCATATCAAGACATCATTAGCATGCCGATTTAAAGGTTGTCTCATTCAGGTTTTTTGGCGGGGAAGCATAAAACCAACATGAACGCTGTAGATATTATTGAAATTTCGCGGGACGGTTTGATTGTCATGCTCAAGATCGGCGCGCCGGTCATGCTGATTGCATTGATTGTCGGGCTGGGTATTTCTCTTTTCCAGGCATTGACGCAGATACAGGAAATGACGTTGGCGTTCGTGCCAAAAATCCTCGTTATTTTTGTTTCTTTGCTCGTTTTCCTGCCCTTTATGTTGACGTCTTTGACAACATTTACGAAGGGACTGTTCGATCGGATAGTCTCTCTGGGTTAGCTGCTGGTGTTACAAAACCTGGTCACCGCGCACGTATTTGCCCTGGCATTCGTCTTCGCCAGAATTGGCTCTGTTTTGATGTTGTTGCCAGGCTTTGGCGAGGTGTTTGTCAGCGCCCGTGTCCGTCTGGTGTTGGCACTGGCGGTCACAGTGGTGATCACGCCGATCGTGACACCATACATACCTGCGGTTCCTGATACCCCTATAGAGACACTTACAATGTTGGGTCGCGAGATCGTAATCGGTCTCTTTCTGGGCGGTCTCACTCGAATGATGGTCGCTGCACTTCATATCGCAGGAACCATCATGGGGTTTCAAAGCAGTCTTGCAAACGCGCAACAATTTGACCCCGTCAATGCCTCACAAGGTTCTCTGATCGGCACCTTCTTGAACATACTCGGCGTTTTTTTGATATTTGTAACCGACCTGCATCACATGATGTTGATGGCTGTCGCGGATTCCTATCAGGTTTTCCAGCCCGGCGCGCCTTTGCCGATCGGTGACTTTGCCAATACTGCGATCCGAACCCTGGCCGATAGTTTCCTGTTGGCGATGCAGATCGCTTCGCCGCTCATTGTTATGGGTATGTTGTTTTATCTTGGTCTCGGTTTGCTGGCACGACTCATGCCCCAGGTTCAGGTCTTCTTTATCGCCATTCCGATACAAATCTTCCTTGCCTTCATGGTTATGGCGGTATCGCTCTCCGCCGGCATGATGTGGTTCCTTGGTTCCTTCCAGGGGAAATTCCAGGGGCTTCTTTTAGGCGGCTGAGCGATGTCAGAAGAGTCACAAGATAAATCACAAAAAACCGAAGACCCAACGCAAAAGCGTCTGGATGATGCGCGTCAAAAGGGACAGGTCGCGACCTCGCGTGAGGTCAATCACTGGTTTATGATTCTGGCGAGTACGACAGTCATAGCCCTGTTGTTGCCAGGTATGATGACCGACCTCAGCCAGGCATTCCTGAAATTCGTTGAGCGACCCGAAGCAATACCAATCGGCCCGGGTGGTTTTAAAAACCTCCTGGCGGATACGATTTTGGAAGCGGTTTGGGCATTGGCGCCGGCGATGATTGTTTTGCTATTCGCTGCCCTCGGCGCGGGTTTGGTCCAAAACGGCTTTATTTTTGCCCCGGAGTCAATCAAACCCAAGCTTGAGAAAATTTCCCTCAAGAGCGGTGTAAAGCGTCTCTTCTCCGTAAAATCTTTTCTTGAGTTTGCAAAAGGTGTTTTCAAACTCGCCATCGTGACGTGCGTGGCTATCGCGGTTCTGTGGGATGAATTCACCGGACTTGAACAGATGCCGCTCATGGCGATACCGGCATCGATGGGCAAGATGCATGACCTGGTTATTCGTCTGATGATCGGTGTGTTGGCGATTATTTCGATCATCGCCGTGCTCGATTTTCTCGTACAACGAGTTCAGCACACCAAGCAGATGCGAATGTCGCGTCAGGATGTAAAAGACGAACTCAAGCAAACAGAAGGTGATCCGCAAATTCGGGCGCGTCTGCGTCAAATTCGTCGAGAGAGGGCGCAATCTCGAATGATGCAGGCGGTGCCCGAGGCATCCGTGGTGGTCACCAACCCTACTCATTTCGCCGTTGCGCTTAAGTATGAAATAGAGACCATGTCGGCACCCGTCGTATTGGCAAAAGGCGCAGACCATATCGCACAAAGAATTCGCGAAGTGGCTGAAGAAAATGACGTTCCGGTGATGCAAAACCCGCCACTCGCCCGGGCCTTGCATGCAACTGTGGAAATTGGCGATGAAATTCCGGCAGATCACTATAAGGCCGTTGCCGAAGTGATATCCTACGTTATGCGTCTGAAGGGCAAAATGCCGGGGCAGGGTAAGGCACGGGCGTAACCCGTGCTTGACGAATGCTTTGCCTAAAGCTTGAAGTGATGCCGTACTTCTTCAGGGAACAGGTCATCGATCGACAGCTTTTTGTGGAGCGTGCCCTGTTCGTAACCAAACTGTAGAAAGGCCTCCAGAGTCGTCCGGTTTGCCTCAATTCCGTATGGCCAATGTTCTTCACCGAACATTTTCCGATTGCTTTCCAACCCGTCGTAATAAGACCAGGCTATTGGAAACTGTGACACAGTGAAATTGGCTATCCTTTCAAAGCTGCGGGCCTTTGCTTCTTCGAAAGCCGTTATAAGGTTTTGCGCAACCCACGGGTTCTTGTCAAAAACATCTTGCCGTATCGCTACTGTATGCATGATCGGGAAGATACCGGTTTCGTTGAAATAATTTTCTTCTTCTTCCCGGTAATTGGGGTACAGCTGTGCGACACGCTCATCGCCGGCCAAAAATTCTTTTGGCGGGCGAGCTGAGAACGCACAATCCAAATCACCGTCGAACATCATCTGCATGAGCGAGCGATCTGTAACGATTGTCAGGTCAATGTCATCCGGCAAGTTGAGTTGGGACGCTTCCTGGCGGCCAGGGTCGTTGATGCCCGACTGGAACCAGGTGGCGCTGCTTAACGGGACGCCCGCGGTGTGCTCCATCCAGCCACGGGTATAGATGCCGGCGGTTTGACCCCATTCCGGTATACCGATGCGTTTTCCTTTTAAATCAGCGGCTGTTTTGATTGGCCCGTCACTGAGCATATAGATTGAGGAATGGCGGAATACGCGCGATGGAAAAACGGGAATGAGTACAAAAGGGGCGTTGCCGCGAGATACCCAAGAGGTACTCATGCCCATCGAAATTTCTGAGATTTCCCATTCCTGGCCAAATAGAAAGCGGTGAAATATTTCTTCGGGGCCATGATTGATGACGGTCAGATCGACTCCCTCAACCTTTACCCTTCCAGTCGCCATGTCCTGAACATGATCGTAATGATTCATCGCCATGGTCAGCTTTATGTCAGCCATTATATTCTCCGCAGAAATAGATAAAAACGATGCGCGTTTGTACCGGACGAATTTAAAAAACGCTAGGGGGCCTGCGCACTTTCGATTGCTTTCCAGACGCGCTGAGAGGTGGCGGGCATTTCAATGTCTTTGACGCCAAGCGGCGCCAAAGCATCCAGAATAGCGCTTATAACGGCCGGGGTTGCGCCCACTGTGCCACCTTCGCCGGCGCCTTTGACGCCGATAGGATTGGATTTACAAGGGACTTCATGAAACTCCATTTCAAAGGAGGGCAAGGTGTCGGCAAAGGGCATCGCATAGTCCATCAGTGAACCAGTCATCAGTTGCCCGGACTCCTTATCAAAAATAACATCTTCCGTAAGAGCTTGCCCAACGCCTTGGGCGATACCGCCATGGATTTGGCCATCGGCAAGCATCGGGTTAATGACGACGCCAATATCGTCAACGACAGTATATTTTACGAGATCGACGGTACCTGTCTCGGTATCAATTTCGACCTCACAGATATGGCACCCGTTTGGAAAGCTAGGCTGAATTGCAGCATAAGCGCCGGTGCCATCAAGCCCGACACCGAGTTCCTGAGGAATTCCCGCCGGCCGAAAGGAAGCTTTTGCAACCTCAATAATTGACATAGAGCGATCAGTGCCCACGATCGTGAAAACGCCTTCAGCGAATTCAATATCGCTCGGGTCAGCCTCCATCAGGTGGGCCGCGAATTTTTTCCCGTTTTCGATCACATCATCTGCCGCGTGACGCATCGCACTGCCACCGAGAACCATGCTCCTGGAAGCGACTGTGCCCCGTCCGGCGGCAACACTCGCGGTATCCCCCTGTTCGAGTTGGATGGACTCGAATGGAATACCGAGCCACTCCGATACCATCTGAGCATAGACGGTCGCATGACCCTGACCATGGCTGAAGGTGCCGGCAAAAATCGTGCATGAACCACTGGCATCGAAACGAATGTCAGCGCGCTCATTGAAATTGCCGCAATCGTCTACGTAATAAGAGATACCAATACCGCGTTTCCGTCCGTCCTCCTCACTGGATTCCCGGCGTTTGGCAAAGCCATTCCAGTCCGCAAGTGCGGTGCATTTATTGAGCAGGCCGGAAAAATCGCCGGAATCATAAATAAAGTTTGTGTGCGATGTGTGAGGTAACGCATCCGGTTGAAGCATGTTGCGGCGACGCAAATCCACTCGGTCGATGCCCATGACACGCGAGGCTTTGTCGATTAATTGCTCAAAGGCATAAATACCTTCGGGTCGGCCTGCGCCACGATAGGCGGATGTTGGCGTCGTGTTGGTGAAAACGTGTTTGCTTGCAATATCGATAATCGGAATTTCATAGATTGACGGCGCAATCCGAAGCGAGAACACTAAAGGAATATAGCCCGAACCGGGGATATAGGCGCCGGCGTTCTGCATCGCGCGCCATCGAAGCGCCAGAAATTTCCCATCTTTATCGAGCGCCAGGGACCCTTCTAACACCTGATCACGCCCCTGATTGTCCGCCAGCATCGCTTCAGATCGGTCGCTGATCCATTTTACGGGGCGACCGACACGCTTTGATGCCCAAAGAACGAGCGCGTCTTCAGGGTACGTCGCCCCTTTCATTCCGAAACCACCACCAACATCGCGAGAAATAACACGCAATCTCGATTCCGGGACTTTGAGAACATTTTGGGCAAGCGAAGTCCGCGTCATATGCGGACCCTGACAGCTGTTGTACAGCACGTAACGATCATCGGCTTCGTTATAGTCGCCGATACATCCTCGGGGTTCGATTGAGACACAGGCCAGACGATTGTTGCGGACGCAAACATCGACAGTATGTGCGGCTTGTTCGAAGGCAGCGTCGCAGGACCCGGTGTCACCGTAATGGATATCTGTCGCGATATTGTTCTGGGCACCGTCATGTACAAGCTTGGCGTCGCCAGAAATCGCGTCGGCAGCTGTTGTAACAAAATCCAGTAATTCAAATTCCGCTGTAACAAGCGCTGCCGCATCGCGCGCCTGGGTATCGGATTCGGCAACAACGACAGCAATACGTTCGCCGACAAACCTTATCCTGTCATGGACGATGACCGGTTGTTCCGTTCGGTAACCGTCCGACAGACCCATCATCTGGGGCAAATAGTTCGGTGGTATGCCGCCGATGCCATCCTCAAAAGCATTGGCACCTGTGAGAACAGCGATCACCCCCGGCGCCGCCTCCGCTTCACCGGTGTTAATGGTCTTTAAATCTGCATGTGGAACTTGCGCGTATACGATAGCCGCATACGCCATTCGCGGCAGAACGATGTCGTCAATATAGGTGCCACGACCAGTGAGAAACCTAGGATCCTCTGATCTTGGTACGGATTGGCCAACACCAAATTTCATAAAAACTACTCCTGACTGACAGCGGTTTTATTTTATCTCAATTGCGTTATAACAAGCCAGCTTGCACGCTATTACCGTGGCTTTTCCAAAAAATTTGCGTAACGCGGAACCCTTTCAATGAGATCGTCAGGATCTATAAAAAATGCTTCAATAATTTCACGATTATCTACTTGGATTTCGGGTTGCGTCGTGAAAGTGGTTTCAAAGATATAAGTTTTCCGGATCTGTCCGCAGGGAACAAGTTCATTCACTGCGAGGTCCAGTCCAAGTTCCTCTTTGAGCTCCCTTACGGCGGCTTCAGGCGGTGTTTCGCCAGGATTAATGCCGCCGCCCGGCAGGCCCAGATTGCGAATATAAGAATGTTGCACCGTAAGTACTTTCCCTTCGTACCATATAACAACGGCGGTCCCGAGCTTGGTTGGCATCCCCAACTTTCGCAGTAAGATGATTATCGCGAAACCAAATCGGTAAGTGAACCTGCACGAAGCATCGAAGATTCGCGTCGTGAAGGTCATCGATTCTTTTCTGTAACGTATCATAACAGTCAGTATGGCCGCTTTATCTCATCCCGTCGAAGGAAGGTTGTCCGCCATTGGATTCACACGCATGATTTTGCAAACAAGCTAGGGGAGAAATTAATGGATACTCCAAATGTCAGCCCGGGAAAAGCGCCGGGGTTCGCTAATAACCCCGATAAATTACTGGAGTTCGAACCAAGTCCACGGCGCATTCGCGTAAAAGTAAACGGCGAGATAATCGTCGATTCTACGAATGTAATGTTGATGCGCGAAGGGGGACACGTTCCGGTCCTTTATTTTCCGATGGATGATGTCCGGATGGAATTATTTTCTTCGACCGATCACACTTCCAACTGCGGATACAAGGGAGATGCATCCTATTGGACTTTAACCCTTGGAGATCGCATCGAAGAGAACGTCATGTGGTCATACCGTGATCCGTATGACGAAACGCGGATCATCAAGGATTACGTCGCTTTCTACTGGGATAGAATGGATGAATGGTGGGAGGAAGATGAACAAATTTTCGGTCATGCCCGCGATCCCAAAAAACGCCTCGATACTGTGCCTTCACATCGCCCAGTAAAGGTCATGCTCGGTGGTGCAGTTGTCGCGGAGACAACAGACGCTATCTTTGCATTTGAGACCAACCATCCGCAGAGATTTTATATTCCGCAGAATGACGTTCGGATGGAGCTTCTAACCCAAACCGAAACGCAATCAGTGTGCCCCTACAAAGGGTCAGCCAGTTACTATTCGGCAACGATCGACGGTAGGCAATTTGAAGACATAGCGTGGAGCTATCAAGACACATTGCCCGAATGCCCGCGCATCAAAGATCTGATCTGTTTTTTTAATGAGAATGTTGATGCGATCTATCTTGACGGGAAGGAGCTGCCTCGACCTGATACCAAGTGGAGCAAATAGTCCAAATTTCAAAAATTGTTATCCGGCATGTTTGCCGATATGCCAGCCCGAAGCGGCGAGATGTTCTGTGGCAAACTCCAGCGGTTCCTGTTCAAGGTCAGTTGCCATAGTGTCATTAAACCGGTTGAGCCATCCGAACATACAAATGACGCCGACAATTTCGACGATTTGATCTTCATCAAAATGCTTCTTTAAATTCTCCATATCTTCGTCGGAGACCATATTTGGTGTCGTGCCTGCTGCCTGAGCAACCACCAGAGCTGCTTTCTCGGCATCGCTAAACAGATCGCTACGCTCGTATTCGAATACAGCGTCGATCTTTGCTTCCATTTCGTTCTTAGCTTTGTTGGCCGAACCGGCTGTATGCGCCATGCAATACTGACACCCTGCTGAGCGACTGGCGATATGCGCGATTAACCACTTCAGCTCCTGCGATACGCGACCCGGAACGCCGACGACTTCTCTCGACAGTAATGAAAATGCCCTGAGCATTTCGGGGCGGCGGCCCATTATGAAAAAGCTGTTCGGAACAAATCCCAGTGCTTTTTCGGCCCGCTCAAACACGTCTTCGAGGTCCGACAATTCTTCACGCGATTTAGGTGTGATGCGCGGCATGATTAATCTCCCCAGAATTTTTCTTTGTCTTACGCTATTGTATGGTCGGTACCACCGCAACTGCATCACTTGCCTAAACGGCGTTTTGCCAGCGATATTGTCCTTATGAAGATACGATTTACCTGTCCGCCAGAGCTTATCGATGAATTACCGAAGCCTCAGCCGGCTCGTCGAACAGCGCCTGATTGGTACAAGGCGATGCCCATGAATAATCCCGTTGAGGGTGGCGGTGTCGATCTGACCATTAAACATTGCATGCCATTTATGGATGCATTGACGACAGGATTTGTTATCCCATTGCAGGCGGATATCACCGTCAAAGATGGCGAGTTTAGTTGGGATTGGCCACATGAGGAGAGCCCCCTCGGGTTTCATTTTCCGACCCAGGCGCCAGGAGTTCCATTTGTCGATGAGGACGAGGTTGTCGTCAAAGCCCATAATTTCTGGTCGATACATACCGAGCCTGGTTATGCCACACTTTTCACGCATCCGCTGAATCGTTGGGATCTGCCATTCAGAACGCTTTCGGGCATCGTCGACACCGATAGTTTTGATGCATTGCCAGTTCATTTTCCAATGATTTGGGTGGATAAAGAATTTGAAGGCGTGCTGCCGGCGGGGACGCCAGTTGCACAATGTTTGCCGATCGAGCGGGGCAGGGCAGAAATCGAGGTCGGGGCAATGAGCGTGGAGGAATATTCCGATGCCAAAGGACTAAAAGATCGGATTAAGGATGAGCGCGGTTTCTACAAATCTCACATCAGGCAGGACCGCAGTTAGTGCCGTACTTAAAGGACGAAGATATCCGTCGTCTGACCGGAATGAAGGATAGTGCTGAGTATGAGCTCGATTTGTGTGGCCTCGATTTGCCGCATTCAATCGGAAGCGTTGAGCAAATGTTGGAACGCAGCAGGTTCCGGCCTCCGCGTTCAGTCATCATCAGGATTGATAAGGCAACCCCGACAAGCGGTGAGACGCATTTTCAACCTGTGGGCCGGTTGCTTGTGGAGGCGATGAAAGCCGGAACCGTTTTACAATGTCGTCCAATATCGGACCCTGGAGGGGGTTTTTGGATTAGGCTTGCGGGAAATCCCAACGTCGAAGAAGAAGACGAAGAAAACGTGCCACCAGAATAAAAAAACGGCCCCTCAATTGAGGGGCCGTAATTCTTGAAATCTTTAAAGCCTTAGGACTTCTTCTTGGTGTAGATGCCCTTGAGCGCTTTAAGAACGTCAGGCGTAACCGCCTTAAACGCTGAGTCGATCTTCTTGACGATTTCCTCTGCGGAGACCGGCGAGTACTCAACCCGGCGCTTTACAATTTCTTTCTTGAAGGCCGGATCAGCAATCATTGCTTCAAAGGCGGTCTTCAAAATGCCGACAACCTTCTTTGGTGTACCCTGCGGTACATAGAAGGCCTGTCCAACTTCCAGGTTCATGCCCAAAAGATCATACAATGCTCTTTCGGTCGTTCCCGGTTTAAGAAGGTCCGTAAAATGTGGAATACCCTTCAACGCAGGATGACGGGGACCGGTGCCGACCAACGGCAGGATCTTCTTGTTTTTGATCCAACCGGGACGAACGCCAGTAAACCCTGAATAAAAGTTCCAGCGTCCCTGGGTTTCTTTACGTTCAACAGCGACGTTAAGTGCGCCACCGCCTTTATATCCGTAAATCATTTTAAGCTTGGTACCCAAAACGGCATTTGCCAAACGCGGAAAAACCGAACCGGCAGAAGAAAAGCCGGTGGTCGCGATCGTAATTTCTTTTTGCTGTACGTCTTTCAACGTGCTGATGCCGTAGCCGTTCCAAACCCAGATAGCGGCTGCACGGGCTGCCGGGGCACCGAGCCATTGAAACTTGGTCGCGTCGAATTTTACCTTACGAACGAGCGGTGTCGTAATTGTGCCCGGCGCGATCATAGCAACGACACTGCCATCCTTAGGCGCAACGTTTGCCATATAAGCAGCAGATTTTGCGCCGCCGCCACCAGGTTTATTCTGGATAACGGTTTTTGGCTTGCCCGGGATGTACTTCCCAAGGTTCCGTTGCACGAGCTGGGTGTAAACGTGATATGTCCCGCCAGAACCTGATGGCACCTGAAAGGTCATCGTTTTACCAGCAAAATAGTCAGCCGCAATTGCGGGCGAACCTGCTACCGCGAAAGCGGCCAACGCGGTCGCCGAAGCGGCCAATTTTAGAGAATTCCTCAACATTCATATCCTCCCAAAGCTGAGTTCAGCTATTGTGTTTAACGCGTTAAATTAATGGATGGTGTCGTTATCTCGCCGTCCATAAAAAAATGCTAGCACTGATCAGATAGGCCGTCGAATCCAATATTGTTAAAATTTCATCTTTAGTTGCCGTCCCGCTATGGTGATCACAATGTTTGACGGCTTCAGGAATCGTTCTTTTGCGTAAGAATTTCTCGCGCTTTCCCCAGATTGAGCCAAAGTTTGCCTTTGCCCGTGCTGGAGAGATTTAACATTGCCTGCCGAAAAAATTCAGGACGTTGCGAAATCGCATCGCGATAACTGTCAAGCGCCTCGTTTGTCCGTTTCTGTTTTTGCAGGACGACCGCCAGATTTGCCTTCGCCTCGGCATAGTCAGGTGCGGCTGCGAGGAGGTCTTTATATAGAGCCTCGGCTTCAGCCAGTTGGCCGGCATTTTTCAACGCTACACCAAGTGCAATCACGTTTCCCCCATTCGAGGGGTCGATCGAGACAGCCTTGCGGCAGGCTTCTACCGCCTTTTCATGTTGTCCCAGGAGTCCGTAGACATCGCTTAGGCGCTGTGCGGCATCGAGATCTTTTGGGTCGCATTTAATTGCACGTTCATAGGAACGCGCAGCATCGGCCAACCTGTCTGCCGCACTGTACGCATTTCCTAAATTGATCAGGATACTGCCGCGATCAGGACTCAGTCCGGCGGCCTTTTCAATTAGAGGAATGGCGTCTTCGGGCTTGCCAGAGTCAAGAAGTGCTACGCCGAGCAGGTGTATGGCGTCGACATTGTTGCGATCTTGTTTGAGTGCTTTGCGATAACATGACTGTGCATCATCGAGTTGACCGTTTTGATGAAATGCCAAACCTTTCTTCAGCGTTTCGCGGATATCAGCCATATCGTCGAAGTCTGGAAGCCTTACAGGCTATAGGGAATTTGGGTCGGGCCGTTATAGGCGGAAATGCCGCCATCTTCCGGATCATAACGATATTGTTTGAAAGTACCCGAACGTTGGCTGCGGACGATGAATCCTATGGTCCGGTGATCGCCATTCGCTTCCTGATGAATTTCCCACGGCGGCACGACATCGATATAGCCAGGCACAACATCGAATTCGCCATTGAACTTCAGTTCGGCGGGTCCTTCTTCGGTTGGGTTATCATCGGCCCGGCTAAACCTTTGAATATGTTCGCCGCCATCCAGTACGCCATAAAGCGTCCAGCTGGGGCCGTGATCATGTACATTTGTTACCGAGTTTGGCCCTTTGACCAAGGCATTCAGGACAAATCCATAATCTGGATCTTCATAAAAAAGCAAGTTTGATGGCGGGCCATCCCCTTTTTTTGTGTCAGGCCAGGTTTTGGATTGCGCAACCAAATCCGGATCCTCCAACAACTCTTTGAGGTGAATAGCTACGGTCGGCCACAAATCCTCATCGGTTTTTCCCTCCGCACAATAGGTACGAATCTGATCGACAAAATCTTGAACGGGCTGAGGAAGTTGCTGGTCTGCCATGTGGTATTCCCGTATACGCCAATTGAAGCATAAGTTTTGGAGGGGAAATCACCATCGGTCAACTGGTTGGAATTTTTCCATTCATGGAAAGTGTATAAAAAATACTAAGTAATCTAAGTATTTAACAATCAACAGTGTAATTTTTCCATGTTTTATTGGGGTTTGCCGGGAGAATAGCACTAAATGCAGGCTTGCATTTGCCCGATAAGCCACGTAAAACCAGCTCCTTATCGCGCGCCAATCTTTGCGCCGCGATACAATTTTAAAAATAAATTCCGGGATTTGACGTTAAAAGGACGGATTAGGAGATAAAAATGGCGACTGCCAGAGAACAACTCAAACCAACGCCGGTGACAGATCACCTTCGCGATTTGCGTGGCACCATCGACTTCCTGAAGCAGGAAGGCGACATCATTGAAACCGATACCGAGGTTGATCCAGATCTTGAGATCACCGGTGTGCAGAAGCATCTCGATGGCGCTTGCCCGCTTCTCTTCAATAATGTCAAAGGCAAACCCAATCACCGGGCGATCACCAACCTGTTTTCTGATCACGGGATTATGTGCAAGTTGTTCGGTGTCGAGAATATGCAGGAAATGACGCTGGCCATTGCCAACGCGATCCGCAATCCGTTGCCGCCGGTGATCGTGGACTCGAAAGACGCACCGAGCCACGAAGAAGTCATTATGAACCCGGCTGAAGTCAATGAGCATATGGTGCCAATCCGCCATACCACTTATGAGTCCGAATTGACCGTCGGGTCTGGCCAGCGCCTCTTCGCGGGTGAGTATTTCGAAGGCGGCACGGACATGGCCTATAACCGGATGAATTTCCGCTGGGGCAATGTCGGAACCTTCCAGATTTCGCCTGGTTCCCATGGTTGGCAGGTAATGGCCAAACATTATCGCGATGACGAGCCAATTCCATTGACTATGAACTTCGGCATTCCCTATGGCCCGAACCTTCTGGCCGGTGCTGGGTTTGATTATGTCATCCTGCCAACTGGTTGTGACGAGCTAGGTGTTGCTGGCCGCCTGATCGGTGAGCCGGTTCGGATGGTTGAAGCAAAAACCGTCCCCGGTGCCTATGCTCTTGCCGATGCCGAGATCACGCTGGAAGGTTATCTCCATCCGCGTGACCGCCGCTACGAAACGGCAGAGTCCGAAGAGGCGGGTGTTCAGGGTCGTTTCCATTTCCATCCCGAATGGGCTGGATATATGGGTAAGGCCTACAAGGCTCCGACCTTCCATGTTACCGCTGTGACAACGCGGGCTCGTGAATCCAAACCGATTGTGTTCCCGCTCGGTGTTCACACAATGGATTGTCAGAATATTGACACGACGGTGCGTGAAGCGGCGATGTATGAGCTTTGCGAGCGCATGCAGCCAGGCATTATTCAGGATTGCAACATCCCCTATCCAATGACGGACTGGGGTGGCGCGATCATCCAGGTCAAGAAGCGCAGCCAGATCGATGAAGGCTGGCAGCGCAACTTCCTGTCAGCGATCCTCAGCTGTTCACAGGGCTCTCGTCTGGTCATCGCGATGTCCGAAGACACTGACATCTACGATATGGACGATGTGATCTGGAACCTGACGACACGTGTTAATCCTCAGACGGATATTCTTAATCCGATCCCGGGTGGCCGTGGCCAGACCTTTATGCCAGCTGAACGTATGACGGCTGGTGACCGGGAATGGACGGCGTCCAACACCCAGTTCGAAGGCGGAATGGGGATCGATGCTACTGTGCCTTATGGGTATGAGAGCGACTTCCTGCGTCCGGTCTATCCGGTTGATACGGTGTTCCCAGACAAGTTCTTCTCTCAGGAACAGATTGATCACGCCAAGTCCTACATGACCAATAAAGGCTGGGTTCACTCCCTGGCCCGCACTGGCCGGTAGGACACGGCGACATATTCACAATCAGAGCGGCTCATCGGGCCGCTCTTTTTGTTTGGAAAACCCTCTTGGTGTACTAGGATTATTTCCATAAAGCGCACGCTCTGGCTCAATAGATGTCAGTACATCTGAGATAAAGGGACGGAAAGCGGGCCGAACCGGAGGTAAAGAGAGAGCCTGTCATGTATTTAAAAAATGCCTGGTATGTCGCCGGCTGGGACCATCATCTTGATGATGGGCTGCTGGCGCGCACGATCTGCGAAGAACCCATTGTGTTTTTCCGTGGTGAGAATGGCGAGGTTGGCGCACTTGAAGATCGCTGCTGTCATCGCAGCGCGCCCCTGTCGGTCGGCCGATTGCAGGGCAACGAGGTTGAGTGCGGTTATCACGGCTTGCGGTTCGATAGAACCGGCCAGTGCACCGCTATTCCGACACAGGAAATAATGCCCCCGGGCGCCTGTGTTCGCTCTTATCCGATCGTAATGAAAAATCGCTGGATCTGGATATGGATGGGCGATCCCGCACTGGCGGATGAAAACCTGATACCGGATTATTTTTTCGTGGATAGTCCCGACTGGGCGAGCATCGACGATTACTTTTATGTCCATTGCAACTATCAGGCCTACATCGATATTCAGCTGGACCAGACCCATTCGCCCTACGTTCATCCTGGTACCTTGGGCAATGCCGCGAAACTGCGCGTGAAGCCCAAAGTCACTCGCGAGCCCCGCGCCATAAAATGCGAGCGTCTATTTCCCAACGATGACCCGCCGCCGCTTTGGGCAAAGGCCGCTAACATCGACGGCAAGGGAGATAGCTGGAACCGCTGGATATATACGCCACCGGCGACAATCATGTTCGATGTTGGTGCCGCCCAGGCGGGCACCGGTGCATTTGAGGGCAATCGCGAGTTTGGAATCACGGTTCATAACGCGCATGCAATTACGCCAGAAACCGCGACAACCACCCATCACTTCTGGTCCAATGCGCGCGATTTCGGACTCGACGACCCTGAAACCCACGACAAGCTTGGCGTCATTCGCAAGGTGTTTCAGGAGGACGTGGCGATCTGTGAAGCGCAACAGGTACGGCGCACGCAATTCCCCAATGCCCCTGAGATCGATGTCGTCATGGATCATCCATCGATACAGGCCCGCAATCTTCTCAACCGCCTGATGGACGAGGAACGCCAAAGCAGTGCAGCTTAAATTGATTAGATTTCGCTATGAACCAAACCTATAGCTGCTGAAGCATTTAGATGTATTGTAAAAAGGAAAATCGGGGGAGATGCGCGCGATTCATCTCGACATTGGCGGTGGCAATCGTGGCACCGCAGCGCTGAACGCCGAGAAATACGGCGATAAACTCGACCGAATTTTCCGACAGCATAAACACCCGGTCGTTGGCTTTTAGGCCACGATCGGCAAAAAAATGCGCCATGCGATTGGCCAGCCGGTACAGCGCAGCAAAGCTCAGGATTTTTTCGTCCTGATCGATGGACACCATATAGGGCTTGTCGCCAAATTTGGCGGCCTGTTCGGCAAGCAGCGATCGCACGGACTTGTAGTCCGCCGGTTTTCCTCCCTGCATAGGGAGAATTTACCACGGGGCAGGGGACGCACACAAATCACCGAAAACCACCTTCCTTCCATTGTGGTCCCCTGTTTTCTCCAGTAGAGTTTGCCGGTTCTTCGCTGCCGATAAGAGCTTGCGAGGTAACAGGATAAACATTGGGAGGTATTCATGAGAAAGCTGTTCATGGTGACCTGTGCGCTCGCGATGATCGTGGCAAACGGGGCGTATGCTCAGAAGAAGTACACGTTGACCATTTCGGGTGCGAGCCCGAAGGGCGTGTGGTCAATCCTTGGTTTGGCGTTGGATAAAGCAATGGCGGCAACCTACCCCGGGTCTTCGGTGACATATCAGACATCTGGTGGCGGGATCGCCAATATTGCGCTTATTGATCGTAAGAAAGTGGCTCTGGCGCTTGCCGCGACGGGCGAAATGCATCTCGCGGAGAACGCCATCAAACCGTTCCGCAAGAAGATCAAATCGGTTCGGGTTATCGCGCGGGCACATGCCTGGCTTTATTTCCACCCGATGCTGACGGTGGACGCAGCCAAAAAATATGGGATTGAGGATTTTTCTGACATCGCGAAGAAAAAACCGCCAATCCGTATTTCGATCAATCGTCGCGGACTTTTGGTATCGGTTATTGCCGAAGCCATGCTGAATGAGATTGGCGTGACGCTGAAAGATATCGAAAAGTGGGGCGGCAAGGTCGTTTATGCGGCTTCCGGTGATACCACTGGCCTTATGGCCGACCGTAAGCTTGACGGACATATGATGACATGGCCGCTGAAGCATCGCCGACTGCGCCAGATGGAAGCGGCCGTGCCGATGAAGCTGCTTACGGTAAACGACAAATCGGTTACCGAACGGGTCGCCAAGAAACTTAATATGGCGATCGATACGGTGCCGGCCGGAACCTACAAGTCCCAGCCTAAGGCGCTTTATGTACCGTCGATGGAAGGCAATATTGTCGCCCATAAGGATATGGACAATCAAACGGCCTACGACATCGCCAAGGCGGTTCACACCAACCTTAAGGCGTTTGCCAGTGCCCATCGCTTCTTGGGTAAGCTGACACCTAAGTTCCTGGTCGGTAGTAAAGCCCAGTACCATCCTGGCGCGATCAAGTACTACAAAGAAGCAGGTCTTATGTAAGAACGTGCTTTCAGGGCGGGGATGCGTTTAGACGCGTCCCCGTTCTGAGTGCTTTGTAATGTCGCGTTTTTTTCTTTTCAGGTTCGACACCTGGTTTTCCATCGGTGTCAGGCGGAAACCGCAGGGCTGGCTAGGTCATGCGGTAACGGCATGGGGCGCGGCGATTGCCGGCTTTGTGATTTATTGCGCCATCATTTTTATCGATCCGTGGCGGCTCTCAGCGACCTTCCTGTGCGCCATGCTGGCGCTTGTCTTTATTATGGTTGGCGGCTCGCCCCGATCTGACCCGCATAAACCGGCAATTCTGGATTGGGTAATGTCTGCGATTGCTGTGGCAACGCTGGTCTACGCATCAATCCATGCGGAACGGGTTGTTAACCGCATTCAGCTGATGGATGAGCTGACGACGCCGGATATGCTCTTTTCCAGCGCGCTGTTTTTTTTAACACTGGAGGCGACGCGCCGGACGACCGGCTTCGGGCTTACTGCCGTTGTGCTGGTTTTTGTGGCCTATAATTTCTTTGGTCATCACTTCGAAGGCGTCCTGAATCACGGCTATATCGACTACAACCATTTCCTCGACATCATGGTGTTTGGCCTCGATGGCATCCTTGGCCTGCCGATCCGGGTGGCTGCGAGTTACGCCTTCCTGTTCGTCTTGTTTGGCGCTGTTCTTCATGTCGCCAAGGGGGGTGAGTTTTTCTTTGATCTGGCCGCCGCCATTAGCGGCAAGCGCGCTGGCGGTGTTGCCAAAATTGCGGTCGTGTCCTCGGGCCTCTATGGCATGGTTTCGGGCAGCCCGACCTCCGATGTCGTAACCACCGGTTCCATTACCATCCCGATGATGAAGCGGATGGGATACAACGGCGCTCTCGCCGGTTCTGTAGAAGTATCGGCCTCAACAGGTGGCAGCTTGCTACCACCGGTGATGGGCTCCGCCGCCTTCATGATGGCGGAATATACCGGCATCGAGTATCGCGATATTGCGATTTCGGCAGCGATACCGGCCTTGCTCTACTATGTGTCGGTTTATGCGCAGGTCCATTTCCGGTCGGTAAAGCTGGGGCTCGTCGGATTGGACGCCTCGCTGATACCACCTATGTTGCAGACGCTCAAAAACGGGGTGCTTTTCATGGTGCCCCTTGCCGTGCTGACGACAGCATTGCTGATCGGTTACACACCAACCACCGTCGCACTCTTTGGCACGGTAACGCTGGTTGCGACCGCAGCGGTAAAAGCGGAAACCCGGGTGGGGTTGGTGACCTTTTACAAAACGGCTGCCGAAACCTCTATCCGTATGGTGACGGTGACTGGTGCCTGCGCAGCGGCAGGGCTAGTAACCGCCGGCATCACCATGACCGGATTGGTTGGAAAGTTCGCGCATATTATTTACGGCATTACCGATAAAATTCTGTTTCCGACGTTATTGCTCGGCGCGGCATTCACGATTGTCCTCGGACTTGGGATGCCGGTGGTCAGCGCCTATTTTCTTGCGGCATTGCTGTTGGGGACACTGTTTACCGATATTGGCGTGCCGATCATGGCAGCGCACATGTTCCTTTTATATTACGCAGTGATGTCAGCGATTACGCCGCCGGTTGCTGTTGCCGCCTATGCCGCGGCGTCAATCGCTGAAGACAACCCGTTATTGATTGCGGCATTGGCCGTGAAGTTCGCCATCGCTGCCTTCATCGTACCGTTCGCCTTTATATATTCGACAGAACTGTTGATGTTCGGCAGCTGGATTGCCGTTTTGACGGCCACGATCACAGCGGCAGCTGGAATGATCTTTATTGCATCAGGGATTGAAGGGTATTTTAGAAGCCCCTTGCCCGGATGGGCGCGCATTTTAGTTGCCGCAGGCGGGCTTGGACTTATCGTTCATGATGTTTTCTGGTCGGGTTTGGGTGCTGTATTGGCGCTCGTGGCGTTGGGGTCAGCCCACTTTCTGGCGGAAAAAGAACAAACTTCCTGAACCGCTAGGCCTTCACCCCGAATTCGTCCTGCCACTGGTCCTGCAGCAATAACCTGTTCATCTTGCCGCGTTCGGTTTTTGGTAGCTCATCCCGCACGATGATTTGTTTCGGCATCCGAAAACCTGGAAGCTTGCCTTCACAGTGGCTGAGCACTTCCTCCGACGTGATGGACTGACCCGGCTTGGGCGCAACGTAACAGACGACTTCCTCGCCATAGATCTTATCCGGAACACCAATCGTTGCGGCTTCTGCGAGATTGGGAAGCTGCAAAAGGATGTTATCAACTTCAGCCGGTGAAATATTGACGCCGCCACGGATAATTAAATCTTTGGCCCGCCCGGTGACGCGGACGCAGCCATCTTCATCCATCACGCCGAGATCACCGGTGCGCAGCCTGTCTTTTGCGTGGATCTTTTCTTCGCCATGTTCGTCGAGATAGCGGTAATCGTTGGTCGCGAAGCCGCCGAGTTCAATCTCGCCCATCTCACCTAACGGCACTTCGGCGCCGTCCGTATTGACGATGGTGAGATTGTGATAGGCCAAAGGCTTTCCAACTGTTCCGAATTTGCGGGTATGTTCATTAGAAACCGCAATCCAGCCGATTTCACTGCAGCCATAGCCTTGTGCGACAGGCACACCGTATTTTTCCTCAAACTGTTTCCAGGTCTCGGGCATAAGCGGTGCCGAAGAAGATGTCATGAAACGCAAATGCGGAATTTCGTTATGATGAATATCAATGGGCCGGTTGAGGAACATCGCAAGTCCGGTCGGGTTGCAGACACCGATCGTGGCTTTGTGTTCTTTAACCCAATCGAAGTAACGGCTCTGGGAAAATTTGCGCGCCAGTAGAATAGTCGCGCCCTTTGAAAGTGGACTCAGTCCGCTCAGAACTTGCGCAGAAATCCAGTTAAAGGCTCGGAACTCGAGGATGCGGTCATCTTCGGTCAGTCCAAGCCCCTCTGCGGTCGGTGGTGTATTTTCGATCAGCTCCCGAAAGCTGACGATGCAGCCCTTCGGTGCTGAAGCCGTTCCCGACGTGTAATAGATTGAGGCGTCGTCTTCCCAATGGCTAACCGGCTCAACGCGGTCGGCGGGATGTTTCTCGATTTCGGCGTAAAGACCTTTAGAGTTGCCGTCAGCCTCCCAGCTGCCAAGATTGAGCCAGTCGCCCGGTGTTTTGCCGCTCAAAACCTCAGAGTTGATTCTATCTTCTGAGTCTTCGTAAAGCGTGAGTTTTGGCTCAAGTGCATTGAGTATCTGTTCAAAATAGACAGCGTTCATCTCAACATGGATGGTGCAAACCGTTGCACCGTAGGCCATGCCACCGATATAGACGCAAAGATGCTCAATGGAATTATTCGAGAGCATTGCGACCCGGTCATTGGCACCAATTTCTTTTGACTGCAGGTAGGTGGCCATTCGGTCGCAAACAGTTTTGAACTGGCTAAATGTAATGGATTTGTTTTGATCGACGCTATGAATAAAGATTTTGTCGGGGTGCTTTTCGGCATTCGCAGTGATCCAGTCGCGCAGGCTTGTTTCAGGCTTGCCTCTGCCTGTTCCTACGTCCCCTGCCGATGAAGTGATGGAAGCCATCTCTTATTCCGTCGCTTTATATTTTGCCGTCTTGACCTGATCGTTTGGCTGCTCAATATAGCACTCAAACGATACCGTCATTGACGGGATCGACCCTGTTGTTTAATATATACGTGACTAGTCAACAATTAGCAATCGAAGTTTTTTTACGCCTAGGAAAACTGCGCTTTATCGCTATAGTGTTGATTTCTGAAGTAGGGCGATATTGGCCTTTTGAAGACAAATAGGGGCGACTCGGTTTACGCTTCGCCAATATTTGAAAGGTGTAACGAGGGAAATTCACAATGGCGCCAGATGACGCTGCCGTAAAATCCGATGTCTCCGCCGATGGCGACGGTGAACCACGGGTCAATTTTGCTACCAGTCCTGATCAATACAAACACTGGAATTTGACGATTGACGGAAATGTCGCGCGGCTCGCGATGGCCGTCGATGAAAACGCGACCCTCAAACCGGGCTACGAATTGAAATTGAATTCCTATGACCTCGGTGTTGATATTGAACTCTATGATGCGATTCAACGTTTGCGGTTTGAGCACCCGGAGGTCGGTTGCGTTATCCTGTGTTCCGATCATCCGGCCGTATTCTGCGCCGGGGCGAACATTCGCATGCTTGGTATGTCTACACATGATCACAAGGTGAATTTTTGTAAATTTACCAATGAGACCCGCAATGGGATCGAAGACGCCACCGAACATTCGCAACAGAAATATATATGCGCCATTAACGGCACGGCGGCGGGTGGCGGTTATGAGCTGGCGTTGGCGACGGATTACATCATGCTGATCGATGATGGGGCTTCCACAGTGTCATTGCCCGAATTGCCGTTGCTGGCCGTGTTGCCGGGCACGGGCGGGCTCACCCGCCTCGTGGATAAACGCAAGGTTCGCCATGATCGCTCGGATGTATTTTGCACGACGACCGAAGGCATGCGCGGCAAGCGTGCCGTTGACTGGAATCTGATCGATGAGATCGTCCCGCGCTCCAAATTCCATGACGCGGTAGCTGAGCGTGCAGCGGAGTTTGCTGCTCAATCGGACCGTCCAAAAGATGCCAAGGGTGTCGAGTTCACGCCGCTGAACGTCAAGGACGAAGGCGATAAAATTTCTTACGACCATCTATCTCTGGAGTTCGATCGCGGTCAGAACCTGGTGACCTTTATCGTCAATGGGCCAAAGGACGCTCCGCCTGCCGATGCGGCTGGCGTTGCGGCGCAAGGCGTTGATTTCTGGCCACTGGCTTTGGCACGCGAGCTGGATGCCGCCATAGTGCATCTTCGCGTAAATGAGAATCAGATAGGCACCTGGGTGTTTCAGAGCGAAGGCGACAATGCGCTGGTTGAAGCGTATGACAATCTTCTCGAAGCCAATCAGGATGACTGGCTGGTTCGCGAAACGACACTCTATCTCAAACGCACACTCAAACGCGTCGACGTCTCGGCACGCAGCCTGATCGCGCTCGTTGAACCCGGCAGCTGTTTCTCCGGGACGCTGCTGGAATTTGTCTTGGTGGCCGACCGGTCCTACATGCTAGATGGGCAAATGGAAGGCAGCAATTTACCAGCGCCAACCATTCGGCTTACTGGCATGAACTTTGGACCGTACCCGATGTCAAACGGCTTAACGCGTCTCGAAACCCGCCTGTTTGGCGAACCGGATAAGGTTGACGCTGCAAAAGAACTAAAGGGTGAGGACCTTGAAGCCCTTGATGCGGATGATGCCGGTCTGGTGACATTTGCCCCTGACGATATCGATTGGGAAGATGAAGTGCGACTCGCGATCGAAGAACGTGCTAGTTTCTCCCCAGATGGATTAACCGGGCTCGAAGCAAATCTCCGCTTCGCAGGACCGGAAACGATGGAAACCAAGATTTTCGGGCGGTTAAGCGCCTGGCAAAACTGGATCTTCCAGCGACCAAATGCAGCCGGACCGGAGGGCGCGTTGAAGCTTTATGGTACCGGGCAACGTAGCGAATTCGACAAGAAGAGGGTTTAACCATGTCGATCGACCTAAATGCGAGAATTCCCAATAATGTGGACCTTGCTGAGGATCGCCGTCTTCAACGTGCTCTGGAATCCTGGCAACCGAGCTTTATCAACTGGTGGAAAGAGCTCGGTCCCGAAGGAACGCTCAATTACGATGTGTATCTGCGAACGGCTGTAAGCGTCGAAGCCCAAGGCTGGGCGCATTTCGGTTATGTCAAAATGCCTGACTATCGCTGGGGTATTTTTGTTGCTCCGCCCGTTGAAGGGCGCACCATTCCGTTTGGTGAACACAAGGGCCAACCAGTATGGGACGAAGTGCCGGGCGAGTATCGCTCATCGCTGCGCCGGCTCATCGTGACGCAAGGCGATACTGAACCCGCATCTGTTGAGCAGCAGCGTTTGCTTGGTCTGACAGCACCGTCGCTGTACGACCTTCGAAATCTGTTCCAGGTCAATTGCGAAGAGGGGCGTCATCTCTGGGCAATGGTCTATCTGCTCCACGCTTATTTTGGACGCGATGGCCGCGAAGAGGCAGAGATGATGCTTGAACGGCATTCCGGCGATGTCGACAAGCCGCGCATTCTCGGCGCTTTCAATGAGGAAACACCCGATTGGTTGTCTTACTTCATGTTCACCTTCTTCACCGATCGCGATGGCAAGTATCAATTGTCATCGCTTGCTGAATCCGGCTTCGATCCGCTTGCTCGGACCTGTCAGTTTATGCTGACCGAGGAAGCGCATCACATGTTTATCGGTACAACCGGTATTATGCGGGTCGTGACACGAACCTGCGAAGTCATGGCTGAGTTAAAGACCGACGATCCGGAAAAGGTCCGGGCGGCGGGTGCCATCGATTTGCAGACATTGCAGAAGTATTTGAATTTTCATTACAGCGTGTCCCTTGATCTGTTCGGGCAGGAGGTCTCAACCAACGCCGCGAACTACTATACGGCTGGGCTTAAGGGCCGTTTCGAAGAGTCAAAGATTGAGGACGACCATGTGCTCAAAGATGATGTTGCACATCTCACAATGTTTGAAGATGGCGCTATCAAGGAAATCGAATACAACGCGCTGCTGGCTGTAAATGAACGGCTTCGGGACGACTACGTCACCGATTGTCAGCTTGGCGTCTCGCGCTGGAATAAAGTTATGAGGCGCCATAAGGTCGATTTCGAGCTGAAGCTGCCTCATCGTGGTTTTCACCGTTCGATAGGCACCTTTTCCGAAGGGAATATCACACCGGAAGGCGAGGTCATCAGCAAGGAAGAATGGAAGAAGAATGAGGATAAATGGCTGCCCTCACAGGCCGACCGTGAGTTCGTTATCTCGTTGCAAAGTGCCTGCATTGAGCCCGGCAAGATCGCCAGCTGGGTCGCACCGCCAAGCCGCGGCATCGATGGTCATCCCTTCGATTACGAATACGTCCGGTTTGGTTGATCTGAAATGAGTTTTTCATCATAACCCCCGCCATCGAGCGGGGGTTTTTGTTACGCTCCACCGGGCAGGCCGGTGTTTTTGCCATAAAGCCATTCAACACCGGCGTATGGATTGCCTTCCTTCTTACCACCCAGTAGCAGGTTGCGGAGCTCACGGGTGACGCCTTCGGCGTGATATATGTCGCCATAGAAACGAGCGGTGAGCTGCACGCGGCCGGTGCGCATGTAACGCTTGCCGGGATAATCGGCGAAGGTCCTTTCGATGTCGCCGTCATATTCCTCGAGTAAGTCGACCAGGCAGACCGCATCCTCCATCGCCATTCCCGCACCTGCTGCGAGATATTGCAGCATCGGGTGTGCTGCATCGCCGATCAGGGTAACCCGGCCCTTAGTCCATTCCTTCACTGGTATCCGGTCGCACAGCACCCACATTTTCCAGACATCGATCTTGTTCAGGAGAGCCTGCACTTCGGGCCTGACATCCTTGAAATGCTCAAAGAGCTCTTTGGAGTCGCCATATTCGTCCCATCCTTCGACATATTTCTGGCTATGAAAGACGGCGACGATGTTGAACAGCTCGCCGCGCCGCAGCTTGTAGTGGACAAGGTGGTTGCGAGGCCCGGCCCATAGCACAACATCCTCCATCCAGTTTTCGAGTTCCGGGGGTACCTCATCGATTGGCAGTACTGCGCGATAGGCAATGTGGCCGGAGACGATGGGGTCGCCATCGCCGATTATGCTCTCTCGAATTTTCGACCAAAGCCCGTCAGCACCGATAAGCGAGGAGCCCTCAACCGTGTCACCGCTTTCAGTTTCAACAGAGACGCTATCGCCATTATCCGTATAGCCGGTAACACCCGAACTGGTGCGGAGGTCGATCTCCTCCATGCTCGCGCAGGCATCGTAAAGTACCTTGTGAAGATCAGCGCGATGAATAACGGCGTATGGTTTACCGAAATGTGATTCCAGCCGGCGACCAAGCTCCATGCGCAAGACCTCTTCGCCGGTAAGACTATCCATCATGATAATATGCTCAGGGAAATGAGCGATCTCGTGCATCGCTTTGGTAACCTGCAACCTGTCAAACATGCGATGCGTATTGGGTCCCAACTGGATCCCTGCACCTATTTCCCCAAATTCAGGCGCCTGTTCCAAAACGATACTGCGGCGACCTTTTATCGCGAGCATTCTGGCGGCAGCCAATCCGCCGATACCGCCACCGGCAATTATGATGGGTTTCGCGTCGCTCATGCTTCTCTCTTTTGTCTCTTCTCACAGCGCTGTAGAATTCTGCCACTCAATAAGGACAGTAAAAATGGCAAATAATCAAATCACCGTCGATGACAGCCAAATACCGGCAAACATCTCCTTTTCCAAGAGTTTTAATGTCGCGGTGCCGTTTATCGACAGGCATCTAGAGGAAGGGCGTGAGAATAACATCGCAATTCAGGGTGATTTTGGCACGGTGAGCTATGCCGCTTTGGCGGAGAACGTCAATCGGTGTGGTAATGCATTGGCGGGCCTTGGGCTGTCCGGCAGCGATCGAGTGTTGATGATGGTGAAGGATTGCCCTGAGTTCTTTTATATTTTCTGGGGCGCTATCAAGGCGGGCTTTGTGCCGGTGCCGCTCAATACGTTGCTTCGCTCAAATGACTACCAGTTCATGATCGAGGATTCCGAATGTGCGGCGGTAATTTATAGCGTTGAATTTGCAGCAGAAGTTGAAACCGCGCTGGCGGGCGCCGAACGCAAACCTGACCATGTGATGCTGACGGAGGGCGAAGAGTCGATTTCGGCCCTGATGGCGGATGCCGACACGGCGCTAGATGCTGCACCCGCGACTGCGGAAGATGATTGCTTCTGGCTTTATTCTTCAGGTTCGACGGGGCGGCCAAAAGGCACAGTTCATGCCCATAAGGATATCCCTGTCACTTGTATTCATTATGCGGTGGGAGTTCTCGGCATTCGTGAGGATGATGTTTGTTTTTCGGCGGCCAAGCTGTTCTTTGCGTATGGGCTCGGCAATGCCATGACGTTTCCGCTCTGGGTCGGCGCGACCGCTGTACTCTCCGGCTTGCCGCCGAGCCCAGCCATGACGTTTGAAGTGATCGAGCAAAACAAAGCTACAATTTATTACGGCGTGCCGACGCTCTATGCGGCTCAGCTGCAAGCAATGGAATCCAACATGCCCGACCTTTCTTCCGTTCGCGCGTGCGTTTCAGCGGGCGAAGCGTTGCCGGGCGACATTCTAAGGCGATGGAAGGATAAAACCGGCGACTCGATCCTTGACGGGATCGGTTCGACAGAAATTCTTCACATCTTTATTTCCAATTCGGAAGATGACGTGAAACCAGGTGCGAGCGGACGCTTGGTGCCTGGCTATGAAGCGAAAATCGTTGGTGAGGAGAATGAAATTCTGCCGCAGGGAGAGAGCGGTGCCTTGTGGATCAAAGGTGGGTCGATTGCTAAATATTACTGGAACAATCCTGAAAAAACGGCTGCCACTATGCAGGACGAGTGGATCAATACAGGCGATACCTATTATCAGGACGAGGACGGCTATTTCGTTTATTGCGGCCGCAATGATGACATGATGAAAGTTGGCGGCATTTGGTGTTCACCGTTTGAAATTGAAGCCAAGCTCATCGAGCATCCGGCGGTATTGGAGGCAGCAGTCGTGGCACGGGCGGACGATGACGAGCTGATCAAACCGGAAGCTTTCATTATCGTTGCCGAAGGGGCGACCGGCGGCGATGAGCTAGCCGCTGAATTGCTGGAGCATTGCAAGGACGGTCTTGCACGGTACAAATATCCGCGCTGGTTTAATTTTGTCGAAGAGCTGCCCAAGACCGCGACGGGCAAAATTCAGCGCTTCCGGCTGAGGAACTAGGCTGCAAACTGATCGAGGGAAAATATGGTCGATCTTACAACAAAAGGACCGGTGGCCTTAAACGGGCTGACGGCATCTGAAGCCTCGGCGAAGCTAGAGGCAGGCGAAATCACCTCTGAAGCGCTGACCCGCGATTGTCTGGATCGCATTGCCGCTCGCGAGGGCGCAGTACAAGCTTGGGATTATATCGATCCGGACTATGCTCTATCTCAGGCAAAGGCGCTGGATAACGAACCCCGCCGAGGACCATTGCACGGCGTACCGGTCGGAATAAAAGACATCTTCGATACCAAGGACATGCCGACGGCCCATGGATTCGAGCCTTATCAGGGTAAGGAATTCGGTATCGACTCCGTTTGTGTGGAGCAGCTACGCGCCGCTGGCGTGGTAATCATGGGCAAGACGGTAACAACAGAATTTGCCTGTCCAAAGCCGCGCCATACGCTTAACCCGCATGATCCGACGCGGACACCTGGAGTTTCGTCCAGTGGTTCCGCGGCGGCTGTTGCGGATTTCATGATCCCTTTGGCAAACGGCACTCAAACCGGTGGCTCGGTAATTGGTCCGGCTGCCAACTGTGGTGTTTATGGCTACAAGGCGAGCCTCGATGGCATTGATCGCGGACGGTTCCGTCACTGCAAAAAATCGATCGATACGATAGGCCTGTTTGCACGGTCAATCGCAGACCTTGTGCTGATGCGTCAGGTTCAAACCGGCACTGCACCCGGTGTCGCCGCTGCAAATCCGCGCATCGCGTTTCTGCGGGCACCGAATTGGGAAGATGCCGAGCCGCCGATGCAGGCGGCCGTCGAACAGGTCGCTGAGATTCTGTCCGAAGCCGGTGCGTCTGTAAGTGACTTCAATCTGCCACAGGTTTTCACCGATATCATACCCGATGCCGCGGTCATCAATGCGTGGGAAGCAGCGGTTATGCTCGAAGAGGAAATTCGCGACAATTATGACAGCTTCAACGATCACAATACCGAACGCATGGAGTGGGTAAAAACGATTGGCGAGGACGACTATCTTAATGCCGGCAAGGCGATGGACAATGCGCGCGCTGAAATGGATTCAGTATTTGATGATTACGACCTGATCCTGTCGCCAAGCCTGCCCGGCGAAGCACCCGTCGGTCTCACTGAAGTCCGCACAGCAACCTTCGCACGGCTCTGGACACAGATGTATACGCCGTCAGTAAACTTCCCTCTATTTGAAGGCCCCGATGGATTGCCGGTCTGTTTTCAGCTGGTTGGTAAGCGCGATACCGATGATACGCACCTAGCGAATGCGCTTTGGGCGGACGAAAAGTTACGGGCAGCGCTGGGCAATATCCCGGTAAAAGTCTAACTATTCGAACAGCCAATAATACCCATAGGCCACAATGATGGCCGGTATCCCGCTATAAAGCGTCGCTATTAGGGCGGCTTTGGGCGCCATTGCGATTGCCGGGAACAGGGCGTCACCGTCATTACTGATCGCGTTCCCTATTTCTGCAGAGAAGGGTACAAGGCCATTGAGATACATCGCGGCGACAACGACTTGAGGGCCGCAGCCCGGAATAAATCCAACTAAAATGGCAATCAAGGGGACGAGAGGCGCCCAGGTTTTGAACAATACCTGCAGGTCGACACCGGTGAAGTGCACGCCAAGCTCATAAATCAAATAGGCGAAGGCGACCCAGACGGTGACAAAGCAAGTGTCGCCGACGACGCGCGCAGGTGCGTCGCCCAGACGTCCTGTCCCCGCAGACGCCCAGCTCAGATTTGCATTGTCTTCGGAAATTGACTCAGGGCGGATAGGTGAGACCATGCCCCACAGCATTAACGAAACAACGGCGCCAATAAGCCCTACCCAAACAACTGTTTCAGTGCCCATGAATGTCCCAAAGATCGCTTCAGTGTCGGCCTGAAATGCAACAAATCCGCCAAAAAATAGGCCGGGCACCAGAAATAGGGTCCAGAGATACCGCCATGCCCGTGAGTCAACGCGCCGTATACAGGGGCTGCAGGTGGGTTCCGAACCATCGCCCTTGTAGCGAAGAAAATCAGTTCCATGGATTGCATCAACGGCGTATCCCGATAGGACGCCGACAACGAAACCAATTGCGAAAATCGAAAGCCCTTCTCCAGGTGCCTGGGCCAACAGTAGAAAGGCCGCATCGCCCATTGTTGCCGTCAGAACGGAAACTACGGAACCAAAGCTAATCCCCCCGCGAATATATTGTGTGATGACCATAATGGCGCCGCCGCAACCAGGCAGCGCACCCAAACCAGCGGCGATGGGAACCTGCCAGACATGGTGTTTCGCCAGGAGAGATGTGACGTCAATTTTGTACCAGGCTTCAAGCGAGTAAAAGATCGCCAGGGTTGCGGCAACAAAGACAGTTACCTGCAGAAACGCATCCGACAGGCTTTGCGCCATGATCTTTGCTGCATCAGTTGAAAGCGCGGCGAGCAACGCGAGTCCGAATAGCACGGCAAGCCGGATTGGACCAAAAGCGTTGGCCCACCTTGCTGTGCCTTCGAGGCTACGCCGCGCAACAATGCTAAGCGATGTCATTGGAGGTTTTCCTCAGTTTTGCAGCCGCTCTTAGAGCCAAAGTGAACGGTTCTTTCCAAAAGTTTAGCCTTGGCTAAAAATACTAGAAAATACTAAAACATTGTCAAGACTCTAAACAATAACTTATGTTATTTTTATGAAAAATAACGACAACACAGAGGAAGATATGAGTTCGGACCCAAAAGGGGGTGGCGCAGTTTCTGCGCACATGACACCAGACAAACAGGCGAGCCATTTTAAACGTGCCCGCGAGGCACGGGAGTCCGAGATAATCGAGGACTACGTCGAGCTTATCGCTGATTTGATTGATGAGCATGGTGAAGCTCGTGCCGTCGATATTGGCAAACGTTTGGGCGTTACGGGCGCGACGGTCAACAAAATGATCGCACGGTTAAAAATGATGGATCTCGTCAATGCGGAACCTTATCGGTCAATATTTTTGACTGATGAAGGCCGTAAAATGGCCGAGGCATCCAGGGCCCGACACCATATTGTTGTAGCTCTCCTGAGAGCCGTCGGTGTGGATGAAGCGACGGCGTGGGCCGACGCAGAGGGGATGGAGCATTGCTGCAGTCCCGAAACCCTAGCGGCTTTTGCGGAATTCGTTAAGAAACAAGGCAGCTAGTTGGTCGGTTGCCAGTATCCCTGCACGCCGATAGATTTTGGCTATGAGATATTGTCAGGGTCCTGACCCCCAAACCAAAACACCAAACTTTATCGCACCACCAAAAGCCTGCGATGCGCATTGCCATGTCTTTGGGCCGGAAGCGAAATTTCCGTTTGCTGAGGGCCGAACCTATACACCGCCTGATTCCCCGTTTGAAGCTATGCAGATATTGCAAAAGACACTGGGTATCGAGCGCGCCGTGATTGTACAAGCAACCTGCCATGGAACCGACAACACGGCGGCACTGGATGCTATAGCGCGGTCCGAAGGCCGCTATCGCGGCGTTGCTATCGTTGATGACAGCTTTTCCGATGATGATTTTAAGCAGCTTGATGATGGCGGGATGCGGGGCATACGATTCTCGTTCGCACGCCATATAGGTAACGCGCCGGACTTTTCATTGGTTCGCCGCATAACGGAGCGCGTGGCACCCTTGGGCTGGCATGTTGTGATCTATATGGAAGCACCGGATATTGTTGAAAATGCTGACACATTGGCAGATCTTCCATTGCCGGTAGTGATAGACCATATGGGGCGTGTAAAGACCAAAGACGGCGTCGAACAAGAGGCCTTTCAGCTTCTGCTTGGCCTCCTGCGTGACAAGGAAGATTTCTGGGTAAAGATTTGCGGTGCGGAACGAATTTCGTCGGGTGGTGCACCTTTTGAAGATGCCGTGCCGTTTGCGCAGGCCTGCATTGAAGCAGCGCCGGATCGTGTTTTATGGGGTACGGATTGGCCGCATCCCAATATTGAGGGGCTCATGCCCAATGACGGCGATTTAATGAATCTGCTGGCGCTTCACGCCCCGGATGAGGCCACACGCAATCGTATTCTCGTTGACAACCCGGCAAGGCTATACGGTTTTCCAGACTAGCTCTTGAGGTCCTGACCGACGTCCCAGGTAACGACGAGCTTTTCCATTGCGACAACGGCGGCATACAGGACAACACCAACGATGCTGAGGACGGTTAATGCCGCCATTAGGAGCGGTGTGTCGATATTGCCTTCGGCAAAAACGATGAGATAGCCCAACCCTCTTTGCGCAGTGACAAACTCTGCAACGATAATTCCGATGACAGCAAAGGTGATGCCGATCTTTAATCCACTGAAGATATAGGGCAGGGCGTTGGGAAACTCGATCTTACAGAAAACTGTCCAACGATTGGCGCTAAAGGAATGAGCCATGCGGACCATAAGCGGGTCGGTGCTAAGAATGCCAGCATATGTGTTCACAACCATCGGGAAAAAGGCGATGACGAAGGCCAGGAGCACCCGAGACAGTGTGCCCAAGCCGAACCAGACAATGAACAGTGGTGCGAGCGCAACCTTGGGCACGACCTGAAACGCAACGACCAGCGGATAAACGCTATTGTGAAAGACCGGGAAAAAAGCCAGTAAAACGCCTAGACCCATTCCAACGATTACCGCAAGCGCAAACCCCAGCAGGCATTCGCTGGTCGTGGGCCAGGTATGAATGGCAAGCAATTCCCAATGTTTGAAAATTGTTTGAATAATTTTTACCGGCGTCGGCAAAATTGCTTCGGGTACGTTGAACGAAACCACCCAAACATGCCAAATGACGAGCATTAAGAGCGCTATCGCAGTTGGGCCTGCGATCTGCCCCGCCATTGAAAATAATTTGCTGTCCGAATTGTTGTTGGCCATGGCTCTAACTTCCGGCGTCTAGTGTTCGATCAAGCCGCGCAAATGCGCGACATATTCGTTGAATTCAGGCGTTTCCTCGATAGAGAGTTCGCGTGGTCGCGGCAGGTCGATCGTTACGATTTCGCTGATCACCGCAGGGCGGGGTGACATCACGAAGACACGGTCTGACAGGAACACGGCCTCGCGAATACTGTGCGTTACAAACAACACAGTCTTTTTATATTCTTCCCAGATCCGCAAAAGCTCCTGATTCATTAAATCACGAGTCATTGCATCAAGAGCGCTGAACGGCTCATCCATAAGGAGAAGGTTCGGATTATGAATAAGCGCTCGGCAAATTGCGACACGTTGTTGCATCCCGCCAGAGAGTTCGCTCGGTACATTATCTGCAAACCCTGACAAACCTGTCATTTCGAGGAGTTCGTTCGCTCTCTCAATATAATCGTCGGTCTTCAACCCGAGACTCTCGATGGGGAACAGGACATTCTTCAGGATCGTCCGCCACGGCATTAGAACAGGTGCCTGGAAAACGACGCCTGTATCGCGGCGCGGCTTGGAGACCGCCTCGCCACCCACCGACACGGTACCCGACGTTATCGGTAACAACCCGCCGACAATCATCAACAAGGTGCTTTTGCCGCATCCGCTGGGTCCAAGGATGGAAATAAATTCACCTTCCGCGACTTCCATCTGGACTTCGCGAATAGCCTCAATTTCGTCGCGACGCGTTTGGTATGTCTTGCGGAGATTTTCGACCCGAACATGGGCGTTGGCTTCAGTCATTTTAGGAGGTTACCAATCAAAACTAATTACGCAAACGACCCGTTTCCCCAATTTGGGGAAACGGGTGTCTGAGACAAATGAAACGCTTACGATTTAGCCGGATCGTTGTTGGCCGAGAGCTTCTTGGCTTTCGCCCATTCGGCTTTAGACAGCTTGATGTTACCAGCAAATTTATTGGTAAATAGCTTGTCGATCGCCGGGACCTTCTTGGCATTCATGTACTTGATGACCACGTCGCGGGTCCGCGTCTGATCCTTTTCGTCCATCCAGCCAAGACCGTTCTTTTCTACAGCTGGGCCAATCGACAGGAAGTTGGTGTTGCCCGAATGGATCAATAGCAGTTCGCGCGACTTGGTTTTCAATTCAGGCCGTGCCGCAATCATGTAATCCAAAGACTTGCCAGGATCGAGTAATTGCAGTTTCAGACCTTCCATGGCGCCGTCAACGATCGCCTGAACCAGGGCTGGCTCGTTCTTGATCATGTCGGAACGCGTGATCAGTCCGAGGTCAAGCGTTTGCAATCCATAATCGGCATACATGAAATGAACAGCAGGTGTCTTGCTGGCGAGCGACGCTGCGTTACTGACATAGTAGGTGCCGGTGCAGTCGGCCTGCTTATTGAGAACTGAGCTGATGAGCTTACTCGGATGCACAAGATTGCGTTTGATCTTGCCAATATCGACCCCTGCGGCCCGTGCAAAGCCAGGCATCATGAGTGTGTCGCCTGAAGCAGCGGCACCAACCAATGTAGCGCCTTCAAGGTCTTTGGGAGTTTTGATCCCGCTATCCTTGCGGCAGGAGATCGCAATAGGACTCTTTTGCAGTTTCGCACCAATGGCGACGACATCGAGGCCTTTAGAAACGCCGTTAACCGCAACGCCATAGCTGGCTTCCGCAAAATTAACAGTCTTCGAGGAAATTGCTTTGATCGCCGCGCCCGATCCGTATCCGCGTTGAATGGAAACGTCGAGACCGCGTTTTTTCCAATAATCTGCCGCAGCAGCAAACAGGAACGTATGTCCGCCAACGAAAAGCCAGGGCAGCATGAATTGAACTTTGCGCATTTTCGACGCACCGACTTCGCTTACGATGGCGGGGGCAACGCCCGTCGCCAGCATAACGCCAAGACCAGTACCGCCTTTAACAATTGTCCGGCGCGTAACGTTTTTTGCAGCGCCCTTGTCAGTCTTCTTAGTCATCTGTCTCCCTCTCAATAACGGTTTCTATCTTTATGAGCCCTAAGAAACTCGGACCACGAAGAAACTCTAC